>JABLTH010053979.1_pt1 | contig 76429 bp, 78 predicted proteins | sample 7875711 | NCBI WGS metagenome assembly JABLTH01 (sample SAMN14941262, study PRJNA633318) | bioreactor metagenome | isolation source: bioreactor | place: China | collected 2019-03-05 | reverse complement strand
GCCGTCGTACGTGTACATCGTGACAAAGGTGTTGTTGTCGGCGATGGCGTTGTCGCTGGGGGTCAGGTCGGTGACCACGGTCTCCAGTCGGTTGGAGGCGTCGTAGGTGTAGCGCACCCGAGTACTCAGCCGCACCGTCCCCGCACCGTTGTCCACACGGGTTTCGACACGCAGCAGGTTGCTGGTCCTATTCACCGTGCTGTCGTACACCAAAGTGATGGTTTCGTTGCGGGTGTTTCCGTCGTCAAAATTGACATTGAAATTCTGCACCCTGGTCAACAAACCGCTGCCGTTGTACGTGTAGCGCGTGCTGTTGCCGCTGGCGTCAGCCACCGACACGAGGCGTCCGTCTGGACCGTATGTCTGCTGGGTGCGGCTGGCACCGTCCACCCATACCCATCCCGTCCCGGACAGGTAGATCAAGTCTTCTTCGGCTCCCGCCTCGTTGGCCACGTAGGCACCACTACCGCTGGCCTTGCTCGCATCCCACGTGTAGGTGAATTCGGCACCGTCAGCCGCAATCCGTTTGACCGTGCTGCCCTGCGCACCGCGGGTGCCCGTGGCCAAGACCACGTTTTGCACCAGGCCCAGTCGCCAGTTGTCATTGTTGTCACCATCGACCAGGCCCTGGCTGTTGTAGGTGCGACTCAGGTTGATGCCGTTGCCACTGCCGATGACGAGTTCGTCGCGCCGCTGGATCACCAGGTTGCCCGTGGCCGCGTTGACCGAGACCTGGCTGCCATCCTTGCCAAAGGCCGCCTGGCCCAAGACCCCGCGCGAACCGAGCAACGCCGCCGAACCGCCCGCCACACCCAAACCCGAGCCAATCACCACTGCACTCATGCTTGTCTCCTGCTATCCCAGCACCCGAACCACCAACAAGAATGGAACCCATTCCATCCTCGAACCCAAAAAAACCTGCCGCAACAGCAGGCCCCTTGCTTCTATTTATCCAGAGACTTTGAAATTTGTTTAGCGTTTTGTTACAACTTAATGCAAAATCGGGGTAAACACCTACTAAACCAGCGAAAAAACTGCCAAACAGGTGTCGCCTGCAATACACGAGTCTATGGGGATGGAATGCATTCCGTTCAGCACTTCCTTTCTTCCATACGCTCTGCTGGATCAATCGATGGGTGGCATGGAGTTCAGAGATAAACCCAGCACGACTGCAGGCAATAATAGAAACGAAAACGCCACACGCCGTGACCGCAGGTAGGTGTGGTTGACGGCGGCAGCGTGCCGTATCAATGGTGTGACACCCCGGCTCAGAAGTTGCGCCGTACTACACCAACCACGTCACCAACATCAGCCCACCAATCAGCACAGGCTGGTGCAGCATGTAGTAGCTCAGGCTCCAGCGGCCCAGGAAGGCCAGCGGGCGTAGCCAAGGCACCAGGCGCAGCCGCAGGATCTCGGCGTTGCGCCGCAGCGCCCAGGTGCCCAGGGCAAAGCCCCACAGCAGCACGCCCAGCCAGGGCATGAGTGGCACGTAGTCTTCGGTGAAGGGTTTGCGCGTGACCAGACCCAGCCAGTTCAAGGCGCGCCCGTTGAAGGCTTCGGCCACGGCCCCCGTGCCCAGGGCCTGCTCGGCGACAAACCGCGCGGCGATGCAGGCCGCGCCGATCAGCGCCACGGCCAGCAGATGGCGCCGCGCCCAGGGTGCCAGCAGGCGCAGCAGCACGAGCATGACCGCCAGGCCGTGCAACACGCCGAAGTAGATGAAGGTCTGGGGGAACATCAGCCAGGAGCCAACCGACACCAGCACGGCGCACAGCGCCACTTGCGACCATCTCCGGCCAAAGCGCCGCCAGCTCTGCTCTTGCGCCACGGCCACGGACTGGCCCAACCCGGCGCACACCACAAACAGGCTGACGATCGCCGTGCGTTGCCAGGTCCAGAACGGGTCGAGCAGGAAGTTCTGCTTGACCAGCCCGAAGTAGTTCAAGTCGAAGCTGAAATGAAACGCCGTCATCCAGACGATGGCCAGCCCGCGCAGGGCATCGACGGCGTCCACGCGCTGGGGCGGTGAAGAAGCGGACGCATGCATGATGGCAACGATAACCGATCCCTCCTGCGCCGGCCACCCCGAAGGCATGGGGGCCACCACCCCCCGGATCAGGGATTGGCGCCGAGACGCTTGACGGAGCCCGATCCGGCCACCGAGCTGCTGACCGTGGCGTCGCCGCAATACTTCACGTCCCCCGAACCTGCCACACTGACAGCCAACGCCTGCGTGGCCCATACGGTGGCGTCGCCCGAGCCGGCAATCCGTACCTTGACGGTCTTGGCCTGCAGCTTGGCCAGGCGCAGGTCGCCCGAGCCGGCCACGCGTGCCTCCACCTCATTGACGCGTCCGCCCAGCGACACGTCCCCGCTGCCCGCGATGCTCGCCTCCACGGTCTCGCCCTCAAGCGTGTCAATGCGCGCGTCGCCGGACCCAGCCACCGAGATCGTGAGTCGCGGCGTGGCGAGCTTGGCGGCGTGCACGTCCCCCGAGCCACCGATCGCGATCTTCTCCAGTGTGCGCAGATGGACCGTGATGTTCAGGCGCTTGGGGTTGATGCCCTTGCCGTGCCGGGCGGTGCGGATCTTCAGTTGCCCGCCCTCCACCACGGTTTCAATCAGCGCCTGCAGGTTGTCGTCGGTCTCGATGCTCACTCCTTCGGTCTCTCCCTGAACGAGTTCGACCTTGGCCGGCAATTCCAGCGCAAGGCTGGTGAAGCCCGCCACCTTGCGCTGCTGCGTGGTGAACGTGCCCGACCCGCTGACGCCGCCCCAGCCCCAGTTCCAGTCGGCCCGCGCTTCGGGAGCCACCAGCAACAGGGCCGCCACCGTGCCCACGGCCGCCGCCGCGCGCTGCCAGCGCTCAGAGCGCCACATGCTGTGCATCCTGGTTGGCTGCCACGGTGCTGTGAACGGTGGCCTCGGCCCGGGCCAGATCCGCCTGGGAGGCCAGGTGATCCACACCCAGCAGCACGGACCCCTGCACCGCCAGGGCCATGCCCATGGCCGCCACAAAGGCCAGCGCCCGGGTTTGCGTTTGCAGAATCTTCAACATTTCGGCTCCTTCCATGCGGGTCACAACGACCCGATGGCTTGCACTGTAGGCCGAACGCCCCGCACGCGCATCCGGATTGCGACGGTTTGCGGATACCGGCGAGGAAAGGCGTATGGCTCGGACGAAATGCCGTGGCGGCCGATGGCTGCTCCGGGCACATCCCGCATCTTGAGATGAATTGGTAATAACGAACAAAAAATTCCGTCGTTCCCTTTCTAACGCGTCCCCAACAGAATGCCTCCCATCGCAGCTCTTTTCGTATTCGCAGAAAGCCCACCATGACGCAACGCCGTTCCGTGATCCGCCTGACCTTCGCCGCCCTCGTCGCGGGAACCGCCCTGCTGGCCCAGGCCCAGCAGACCCTGCTGAACGTGTCCTACGACCCCACGCGCGAGCTGTATGCCGAGTTCAACACCGCCTTCGCCAAGCACTGGAAGGCCAAGACCGGCAAGGACGTGGTCATCAAGCAGTCGCACGGCGGCTCGGGCAAGCAGGCCCGCTCGGTAATCGACGGCCTGGACGCGGACGTGGTCACGCTGGCCCTGGCCGGCGACGTGGATGCGCTGTACAAGAACGGCCAATGGATTCCGCAGGACTGGCAAAAGCGCCTGCCGCACAACTCCGCGCCCTACACCTCCACCATCGTGCTGGTGGTGCGCGCGGGCAACCCCAAGGGCATCAAGGACTGGGACGACCTGGTCAAGCCCGGCATCAGCGTGATCACCCCCAATCCCAAGACCTCCGGTGGCGCGCGCTGGAACTACCTGGCCGCCTGGGAATTCGCCAAGCGCAAGTACGGCGGCGACGCCAAGGCCAAGGACTTCATCCAGGCCCTGTACAAGAACGTGCCGGTGCTCGACAGCGGCGCGCGCGGCTCCTCCATCACCTTTGCCCAGCGCAACCAGGGTGACGTGTTCATCTCCTGGGAGAACGAAGCCTTTCTGCTGGAAAAGGAATTCGGCTCCAAGGTGGACATCATCTACCCGTCACTGAGCATCCTGGCCGAACCCCCGGTGACCGTGGTGGACAAGAACGTGGACCGCAAGGGCACGCGCGCCCTGGCCCAGGCCTATCTGGAATACCTGTACACCGACGAAGGCCAGGACATCGCCGGCAAGAACTTCTACCGCCCCATCTCCGAGAAGTTCCAGGCCAAGTACGTCAAGCAACTGCCCAAGATCAACCTGTTCACCATCGACCAGGCCTTCGGTGGCTGGACCAAGGCGGCCAAGGACCACTTCGCCGATGGCGGCAGCTTTGACCAGATCTACCTGAAGAAGTAAGGCGGCACCCGCATGTCTGTGCTACTCATTGCCGGAAGCCCGACCGAACGTTCGCGTTCCGCGGCACTGCTGGACGAAGCCGGCCGCCGCCTGGCACGCCGCGGCGCGCTCGTGGAACGCCTGCAGATCCGCAACCTCTCGCCCCAGGCCCTGCTGCTGGCGGACCTGGGCCACCCCAGTGTGAGCCACGCCATCGGCCGCGTGGCCGAAGCCGAAGTGCTGGTGATCGCCACGCCCGTGTACAAGGCGGCCTACAGCGGCGTGCTCAAGGTGTTTCTGGACCTGCTGCCGCAGACCGCGCTCAAGGGCAAGACCGTCCTGCCCCTGGCCACCGGCGGCAGCGCCCACCACATGCTGGCGCTGGACTATGCGCTGCGGCCCGTGCTGCAGTCCCTGGGCGCCAAGCACATCCTGCCGGGCATCTACGCCACCGACGCGCAGGTCACGCTCACGCCCGAGGGCGCGTACCAGGTGAACCACGAAATCGGCGCGCGCCTGGACGACGCCGTGAACACCCTGATCACGGAAAGCCTGCGTCCGGTGCCCACGCCGGCCGGCCACTTCCAGTCCGTGCCGTTTGCGCAGGTGCGATGTAGCGTCTGACCCGCGCGACGCACCGGCCCACCGCCTGTGCGTCATACCAGAAACCCCGCGTTGTTGGCCGCTTGCCCCGGCCAGGAACGTCTGTTGTCCATCGAAGCTGATTTTTCAAGGAGTCTCCCATGTCCCAACCGTTGTCTCTCTCGCGCCGCCAGGTCCTCGCCGCCGCTGTGGCCGGCAGCGCGGCCGCCGCCAGCCCGTTCGCCGTAGCCCAAACCAAGCCCACCCGCGTGCTGCGCGTGGGCAACCAGAAAGGTTTCCTGTCCATCATCAAGGGCCGCGGCACGCTGGAAAAGCGCCTGGCGCCCCTGGGCGTGAGCGTGACCTGGACCGAATTCACCGCCGGCCCGGTGCAGCTCGAAGCCCTGAACGTGGGCTCCATCGACTTTGGCGACGTGGGCGAAGCACCCCCCATCTTTGCCCAGGCCGCCGGCGCGCCGCTGGTGTATGTGGGCGCCAGCAAGCCCAACCCCAGGCACGAGGCGCTGATCGTGCCCAAGGACTCGCCCATCAAGTCCGTGGCCGACCTCAAGGGCAAGAAGGTGGCCTTCAACAAGGGCTCCAACGTGCAGTACCTGCTGGTCAAGCTGCTGAACAAGAGCGGCCTGAAGTACAGCGACGTGCAGCCCATCTTCCTGGCACCGGCCGATGCGCGTGCCGCGTTCCAGAAGGGTGCCATCGACGCCTGGCTGATCTGGGACCCGTTCCTGGCCGCCGCGCAAAAGACTCTGGACGCACGCCTGGTGGTGGACGGCAGCGGTGTCGTGAACAACCGCTTCTACTACTTCACCTCGCGCGAGTTCGCCACCAGTAACACCGATGTGTTGCGCATCGTGCTCGACGAAATCCGCGCCATCGACACATGGGCGGCCAAGAACCCGGCCGCCGCCGTGACCGAACTGGCCAGCGTGCTGGGCCTGGACAAGGGCATCGTCGACCTGTACCTGAGCCGCAACGTCTACGGCATCGTGCCCGTGACCAGCGACATCCTGGCCGAGCAGCAGGCCGTGGCCGACACCTTCTTTGACCTCAAGCTCATTCCCAAAAAGCTCAACCTGCGCCACGCCGCGCCGGTGAACCTGGGCTGATCACACGCCCGAACCCCTCCATCACCCACAGGAATCGTCCCATGAACATCTTCTGGTTTCTCCCCATCCACGGCGACGGCCGCTACCTGGGCACGCAGCACGGCGCGCGCGCCGTGGACCTGCACTACCTCAAGCAGATCGCCCAAGCGGCGGACGAGCTGGGCTACGGCGGCGTGCTGGTGCCCACCGGCCGCTCGTGCGAGGACTCGTGGATCGTGGCGTCCAGCCTGATCGCGGTGACGCGGCGCCTGAAGTTCCTGGTGGCCCTGCGCCCCAGCACGATCTCGCCCACGGTCAGCGCGCGCCAGGCGGCCACGCTGGACCGCCTGAGCGAGGGGCGTCTGCTGGTGAACGTGGTGGCCGGCGGCGACGCGGGCGACCTGGAGGGCGACGGCACCTTCCTCAGCCATGACGAGCGCTACGAACACGCCCGCGAGTTCCTGGACATCTGGACCCGGCTGCTGGCCGGCGAGGAAGTTACCTACGAGGGCAAGCACCTCAAGGTCAAGGGCGCCAAGCAATTGTTCCCGCCTGTGCAACGCCCGCACCCGCCGCTGTATTTCGGCGGTTCGTCCGACGCCGCGCACGACCTGGCAGCGGAGAAGGTGGAGCTGTACCTCACCTGGGGCGAGCCGCCCGAGGAAGTGGCGAAGAAGTTCGACGACGTGCGCCGCCGCGCCGCCAAGCTGGGGCGCAAGGTGAAGTTCGGCGTGCGCCTGCACGTGATTCCGCGCGAAACGAATGATGCGGCCTGGGCCGCGGCCGACGACCTGATCAAGTACCTGGACGACGACACCATCGCCAAGGCGCAAGCCGCGTTCTCGAAGATGGATTCGGAAGGCCAGCGCCGCATGCGTGCCCTGCACGGCGGTAGCCGGGCCCAGCTCGAGATCAGCCCCAACCTGTGGGCAGGCGTGGGCCTGGCGCGCGGCGGTGCCGGCACGGCCCTGGTGGGCGACGGCGAAACCATTGCGCGGCGCCTCAAGGAGTACCAGGAGCTGGGGGCCGACACCTTCGTGCTCTCCGGCTACCCGCACCTGGAGGAAGCCTACCGCTTTGCCGAACTGGTGTTTCCGCACATCGGCGTGCAGGCCCCGGCCAAGGCCGAGGGCGCCAACCTCATCAGCCCGTTTGGCGAGGTCTATGGCAACGCCCATGTCCCCACCACCCTGCGCGCGGCGCAAAGCTGAGGAGAGACGTCCCCATGAGCCAGCAACCCGCTCCCGAACTGTCCACCGGACCACTCACCACCGGCGTGCACCTGGACCCGCCCTGGCCGCTGCTGCACGATGGCGTGGCCGTGACCATTGCCTGGGACCGCGTGGGCCGCGTCCTGCTCGGTCTGCTGCGCGGCCTGTTGCCCTGGGTCGTGCCCGTGGGCCTGATCGCGGTCTGGCAGATCGCCTCGTCCCAGGGCTGGTTGTCCAGCCGCGTGCTGCCCGCGCCGGTGGACGTGGTGCGCGCGGCGTGGACGCTGGGCGAATCCTGCGAACTGTGGACGCACGTCAAGATCAGCGCCTGGCGCGCCCTCACCGGGCTGGCCATCGGCGGTGGCCTGGGCCTGCTGCTGGGCCTGCTCACGGGCTCGCTGCGCATCTTCGAGACGCTGCTGGACTCCACCATCCAGATGGTGCGCAACATCCCCGCGCTGGCGCTGATCCCGCTGGTCATCCTGTGGTTCGGCATTGACGAATCCGCCAAGCTGTTCCTGATCTCGGTGTCGGTGTTCTTTCCGATCTACCTCAACACCTTCCACGGCATCCGCAACGTGGACCCGGGCCTGATCGAGATGGCGCGCACCTACGGTCTGTCGCGCTGGCAGCTTTACCGCGAGGTCATCCTGCCCGGCGCGCTCTCGTCCATCCTCGTGGGCCTGCGCTTCTCGCTGGGCCTGATGTGGGTGATCCTGATCGTGGCCGAGACCATTTCCGCGCAGTCGGGCATTGGCTACCTCACCTTGAACGCACGCGAATTCCTGCAGACCGACATCGTGCTCGTGGGCATCCTGCTCTACGCCCTGCTGGGCAAGCTGGCCGACGTGTTTGCCAAGGGGCTGGAGCGCTACTGGCTGCGCTGGCACCCGGGTTATGTAGCGACTGGCCGGTGAGGATAAGGACCTTCAAATGACACAGACAACATCATCCGGCGGCGTGCGCCTGGACATCCAGTCGCTGAGCAAGCACTACGGGCCGCGCGAAGTGTTGCGCAACACCCAGCTCACGATCGAGCCCGGGCAGTTCGTGGCCATCGTGGGCCGCAGCGGCTGCGGCAAGAGCACCCTGCTGCGCCTGGTGGCGGGCCTGGAGCCGGCCACGGGCGGGCACATCGTGGCCGACGGCAAGACCCTGACGGGTCTGTCCGACGACACCCGCATCATGTTCCAGGACTCGCGCCTGCTGCCCTGGAAACGCATCATCGACAACGTGGCCCTGGGCCTGCCGGCGTCACAACGCCCGGCCGCGCAAGAGGTGCTGGACCGCGTCGGCCTGGGCGACCGGGGGGGCGACTGGCCGGCACGTCTGTCGGGCGGGCAGCGCCAGCGCGTGTCGCTGGCACGCGCGCTGGTGCACAACCCGCGCCTGCTGCTGCTGGACGAGCCCTTGGGCGCGCTGGACGCCTTGACGCGCATCGAGATGCACCGCCTGATCGAGAACCTGTGGCGCGCCAGCGGCTTCACCGCCCTGCTCGTGACGCACGACGTGCAGGAAGCCGTAGCCCTGGCGGACCGCGTGATCCTGATCGAGGACGGGCGCATCGCGCTGGACGAGACCATCGCCCTGGCCCGCCCGCGCTCGCATGGCGACGCCGCGTTCGCCGCCCTGGAAAAACGCATCCTGGACCGCGTGCTGCAAAAGCCCGGGCGCGAACCCGCCGCGGCCGACCCGGCCTGGCCCGGCGTGCCCGCGCACGGCCTGCGCTGGGCAATCTGAAACTTTCTTTAACGGACTTTCAAGGAGAAATTCATGTCCATTCAAGCCATCAACGTGCGCAACCAGTTCAAGGGCAAGGTACGCGAAATCATCCGCGGCGACGTGGTGTCCGAGGTCGATGTGGAAACCCCCTGGGGCATCGTGACCTCGGTCATCACCACCCGCTCCGTGGACGACCTCAAGCTGGTCGTGGGCTCGGAGGTGGTGGCGCTGGTCAAGTCCACCGAAGTGTCCATCGCCAAGCTGTAGGCAGACAACGCCGTTGGCGTCAACCTCGATCGCACAGCAACCCGGTGCAGCGCAGGGGATCTGTGCTGAGCAGCGTGACATTCATCGGACCCGGCGGTACCGCAATGCCCGCCGGGTAGATGAATACGTTGAGCCCGGTCAACTGCAAGGGCAACTCCAGCGGCTTGAGCACCACATAGACACTGAACCCGGCCGTGCCGGTCAAGGGCGAAGACAACTTCTTGAGTGCCAGGCCGTGCACTGCCCGGTAGTTCCTGAGCCACGCTTCGAGCTCGCCTGGCTGCGCAGCGCGCAGCTTCCCGTCGCGAATCAGCAGCGCCAACCCGGCATTGCCCTGCAAAGGCGCCTCTCGTGGGCGCAGCAGATCAAGGGGGGTGGGGTTTGGCGACGCGAAGGCCGGTTCAGGGGACGAACCCATCCCGATATCCACCCTGCCGTTGGTTGGCACAAACACCGCATCCACTGATCGCCCGATGGCGTGGGAAACAAACTCCTGCGGCGCAAAACCATGGTTGCCGGCGGGATAGAAATATCCGCAGGGAGCCGGCTGATCACGGTACGTCTGCAGCACAGGAATGTCATCGGTCAGCCCAACGACTCTACCCTCGTGGTACCCGGAAACGATGACTCCCGCCAGACGCGTGAATCGCGACAGACGAATCTGCCAAAGCGCTGGCTCGTAGGCGCCGAGCACCACGACCACATCCTGATGCGGTTCATCCACCCTCACGTCGAATGCCGTCATTTCGCGGTTTCCTGGTTCCACCCGATAGCCCAACGGTCGTCCCCCGGCGCTACTCGCCGCATACACGCGTGCCCTGACGGGCAGCGCCGCGGCAAATCGGCTACAGGTATCAGTGATCGTCTGGGAAGCCGTTGCAACCGCCCGATTCTTGGGCGCGTCCAACGCGGAGGAAGACGGCTCGGGATCCACCTGACTTGCTGCCTGAGCTGCTGCCTGAGCTGCAATTGACGCAGCATCGGATGAACCGGGAGCCGTCCGTTGAGCGGCATTTGCTGCCCTGACCGTGGCTCTATGGTGCGTCGAGTTGTACACCCACAACACGAGCGCCAGGCCCACTGCCAGCCAAATCCATCCCGCTGAACCTTGCGATGGCGCCGCCTTTGCGCGCATGCCACCCCAATCTGCGGTCGTCGAGGCGGATAACGGCGCATGGGACATCCCCTCATCACTCCCACTTGGAATACCAGGCTCCGTTGGCATGAAGTCACCGGCGGAATCTGGTCGCGAAGCATCCGACTGCGCGCGTGCCGACGGGTGCTGCAAGGAATCGCTGTGCTCAGGGGCACCCGCCTCTTCCTTGGGGGGTATGGGTACCAGCCACGCCACCAGCAGGAAGACCCCACCGGCAGCCATCATGGCCAGGATGTTGCCCAGTTGCCCGAGGGATCCGAAGTCAAGCAGCACGAGCTTGAGCGCAGCAGCGGCCAATAGCATGTTGCCAGCCACCCAAAAACGGCGTGAACTGACCCGGGTCGACCACCACGCTGCCGCACCACCCAGACCGGCAAGAAGCAGGGAGACCACCGCAGGCAGCAACACCCCGTTGATATCCAGAATGGTCATGACTCGGTCCGGACCAAACAGTCTCAGGAACATGGCCAGGGCAACGCTAAGCACAGCCAGCAGCCCCGCCAATTGGAATGCGCTGTGATCCTGGTCTTCGGTCGCACCGAGGAAATGCACCGTCTGCAACAAGTAGATCAGGGCAATCAGTTCAAAGGCCATTGCCCACACGTTGCGATCGACGTGAAACAGCGTTTGGTAGAAGAGAGCAAACGCAAAGAGCACGAATCCCGCGGGAGAAAGCGGATTGGGCCAGACCCGACCGCTGCGGTTCAGAAACTGCGCCTGGAGAGATGCCGCGAGCGCGCTGCACACCAGCACGGTCATCACCAATGAAATGTTGTACACGGGCAACTGGTGACTGAACGCCACGGCCCACGGCAATGCCAATAACGGCAGCGCGCTTCGCGCCTCCCCCGCCGCGCGCTCACCATCCTGCCCATGCTCTTGCGCTACGACGGCCAGGAGAGAAAACACAACCTGGCCAACGAACAGCAACAGAATGACGACACCCGTGGAAAAACCGGAGGCGCTGAAGAATCCGAGAAAAAACAGCCCCACCAGCAGCAGACGCAGTATCCACAGCTTGGGAGGATGCCGCCAGAGGACCATCGAATACACGGCACTGGCGAACATCAGCACCACAAAACCCAGTTGCGCCAGTTGGTTCAGTTGCAATAGGTTGAGTCGCGACAATTCGCGCGACCCTGACACGAGCGTCCACGCCACCGCCAGCGTCAGGAACACCGCGGACATCCTCGATCTGCGCCGGTGCAGTTGAATCCCCGCCACGGTCAGCGCGATTACCAACACAGTATCTAGGAAGGCCACCGCGTTGAGGACTGGCACGCCAACGGGCGGATCAAACAAGACCTGCAGCAGATAACCAGCTGAACACGCCAGCGCAATCGCGCCCAGCATCCCGTCAAGCGAATCCGGGATGCGCAGACGGGTGCCCAATGCCAACAGCATGCAAGAGACAACAGCGCCCAACAGAAAGTAGGGGAGGTTGTCCAGCCACAACAACATGGCCAGTCCGGCAAAAATCGCGCCCACCACCCCATACCGGGAAGCCCCTTCGCGCCAGCGCCAATGTTGCAGGGCGCCCGCCACCACCCACAGCAGCGCCAGCGCCGCCAACCCCGCAGCCCCCTCGGGCCGCAATTCCGGCGCAATGGTCAATGTCAGCGCCAAGGCGGCCAATGGCAACAGCAGGAAATACCCCAGGTCAAAACGGTGCGCCCACACCGACTCGGTTTTGCCGTGCGTCACATCCGCACGCTCTGCAAAGGGCATGAACAGGTGCAGTGCAATACTCAACAGCAGCATGGGTTGCATCTGCGAGTAGAACTCCGGGGAATAGTAGTTTCGTGTCCAACCAAAGAATATTCCTCCCGCCAGCGTGAACAGGAAGCTCAGGTGTATCAGGGGTCGCCACCCACGGCGCCACACCATCAGCAGCACCAAGGCACTGGCACCCAGGTAGTACCCGAAGATCGAGGTGGGGTCTGAACCGGGCAAGGCAAATGCGGGCGCCAGAAATGCCCCCAGCATGCCCAGCAGGGCGATGGACACTGCCCGTTCCGTGATGGCAAAGGCGGTCGCCACGCAGGCCACGACAAACAGCGCCGCCAAGGCCTGCAATTCGTTGACATAGCCAAAAAAACCATAGGCGCTGTAGGCCGTCAGATAGGCCACCCCCAGCGCAGCCCCACCGAGTGCCAGGTGCACCGCGCGCCGTCGAGCCTGGTGCGCGAGGGCAGCGGACCCGGCGCCCAACACAACCGCAACGCCGACACCCGACGACAATTTGACCCCCGGGGGCAATTCAATCGTCAGCATGAGGTAGCGCAGCAAAGCACCTGTTCCCATGACAAGCAGTGCCGCCCCTGCCTTGGCTGGCCAGTTGCCACTGACAAACCAGGTAACCAAGCCCGCCGGCCGCAACGCCAGGGAGCGAACAGTGGTCCCCGCTTCCCACGCCAAAACAGCGCCGAACAACAAGACGACGCCAACAACAAAGGCCAGTACTGTCATGATTCTCCCTCTTGGATAGGTACGCCCAACGGCTGGCTCACTGCGAGCCTGCTGAGGCGGACCTCCTGGCAGATGCCCGTTTGTCGCTGCACCGGAGTCAACGATCCCCGGCACAACAGACGCTCTTCATATTGCAAACCGTTGGCATTATGACCTTTTAAAAAGGGAGTACTTGTCGCGCTCGTAGGGAGGCGACGACTTCCTGGGGTCATGCAACCCGACCAACCGCGCCACAGATGTTTTCGGCGTTAGGAACCAACTTCTTATTCGTTGGTGTTTTCACCCCGGCCCCTTAGAGTGGCCGGCTTGTCACCCACAGCACCTCAAGGAGTCCTCCCACCATGTCCGCTCCCCGCAAATTCGAAACCCTGGCCGTGCACGCCGGCTACACGCCCGACCCCACCACCAAGGCCGTGGCCGTGCCGATCTACCAGACCGCGGCCTTCGCCTTTGACAGCGCGCAGCACGGCGCGGACCTGTTCGACCTGAAGGTGCCGGGCAATATCTACTCCCGCATCATGAACCCCACGCAGGACGTGCTGGAGCAGCGCGTGGCGGCCCTGGAAGGCGGCATTGCCGCGCTGGCGCTGGCCTCGGGCCAGGCCGCCGTGACCTACGCCATCCAGACCGTCACCGAGGCGGGCGACAACATCGTGGCCTCCACCGCCCTGTACGGCGGCACCTACAACCTGTTCGCGCACACCCTGCCGCAGTTCGGCATCACCACGCGCTTCGCGGACCACCGCGACCCGGCCAGTTTCGAGCCCCTGATCGACGACAAGACCAAGGCCATCTTCGTCGAGTCGCTGGGCAACCCGCAAGGCAACGTGACCGACATCGCGCGCATCGCCGAGATCGCGCACCGCCACGGCGTGCCGCTGATCGTGGACAACACGGTGGCCACGCCCTTCCTGCTGCGCCCCTTCGAGCATGGCGCCGACATCGTGGTGCACTCGCTCACCAAATACCTGGGCGGCCACGGCACCAGCATCGGCGGCATCATCGTGGACTCGGGCAAGTTCCCCTGGGCCGAGCACAAGACCCGCTTCAAGCGCCTGAACGAGCCCGACGTGAGCTACCACGGCGTGGTGTACACCGAGGCCCTGGGCCCGGCGGCCTACATCGGGCGCGCCCGCGTCGTGCCGCTGCGCAACACGGGCGCGGCCATCTCGCCCTTCAATGCCTTCCTGATCCTGCAGGGCATCGAGACCCTGGCGCTACGCCTGGAACGCATCAACGAGAACGCGCTCAAGGTGGCGCAGTTCCTGCGAAAACACCCCAAGGTGGGCTGGGTCAACTACGCAGGCCTGCCCAACCACCCGGACCATGCGCTGGCGCAGAAGTACCTGGGCGGCAAGGCTTCGGGCCTGCTGACCTTTGGCGTCAAGTCCGCACCCGGCCAGGGCCGCGAGGCCGGCGCCCGCTTCCTGGACGCGCTCACGCTGTTCACCCGCCTGGTCAACATTGGCGACGCCAAGTCGCTGGCCACGCACCCGGCCTCCACCACGCACCGCCAGCTCGCGCCCGAGGAACTGGCCAAGGCGGGCGTGCCGGAAGACGCCGTGCGCCTGTCCGTGGGCATCGAGCACATCGACGACCTGATCGCCGACCTCCAGGCCGCGCTGGACGCGGTCTGAACCTGCCACGGATCGTCTGATGAATTTTCAGCAACTGCGCTCCGTGCGCGAGACCGTGCGCTGCGGCTTCAACCTCACCGAGGTGGCCGCCATGCTCTACACCTCGCAGCCCGGCGTGAGCCGGCAGATCCGCGAACTGGAAGAAGAGCTCGGCGTGGAAATCTTTGCCCGCGCGGGCAAGCGCCTCACGGGCCTGACGGCCCCTGGCGCCACCTTGCTGCCCATCGTGGAGCGGCTGCTGCTGGAGGCCGACAACCTCAAGCGCGCGGGCCAGGACTTTGTTTCGCGCCTGGACGGGCGCCTGTCGGTGGCGGCCACGCACTCGCAGGCACGCTACGCCCTGCCGCATGCCGTGCGCGACTTTCGCAAGCTGTTCCCCCAGGTCACGCTGCACCTGCACCAGGGCTCGCCCAAGCAGGTGGCGGAAATGCTGCTCTCGGGCGAGGCCGACATCGGCGTGGCCACGGAAGCGCTGGCGCACTACCAGCAACTGGTGACGCTGCCCTGCTACCGCTGGACGCACAGCATCGTCGTGCCGCCGGACCACCCCTTGCTGGAACACACGGAGCCGGTGACGCTGCAGCAACTGGCGCAGTACCCCATCATCACCTATGACGTGGGTTACACCGGGCGCTCGCACATCGACGATGCCTTCGAGCGCGAGGGCCTGCACCCGAACGTGGTGCTCACCGCCATGGACGCTGACGTGGTCAAGACCTACGTGGAACTGGGCATGGGCGTGGGCATCGTGGCCTCCATCGCGCTCGACCCGGAACGCGACCGCCACCTGCGCATGCTGGACGCGCGCCACCTGTTCGAGATCAACCTCACGCGCCTGGCCGTGCGCCGCGGCACCTGGCTGCGCGGCTACGCCTACAGCTTCATCGAAACCTTCGCGCCCACCCTCACGCGTGAAAGCGTGGAGGCGGCACTGCCCAGCCAGACGGACGGCGAGATCTGAGGCGCCGCCGCGCCTTCAGCGCTGCGCCGGCACCCCGTGGCCTTTGGCCAGCAGCGCGGCCTCGACCCGGCTGCGCACCTGCAGCTTTTGCAGGATGTTGGTCACGTAGTGCTTGATGGTTTTTTCCGAGAGAAACAGGCGCTCGCCAATCTCGCGGTTGGTCAGGCCGTTGCCGATGAGCGCGAGGATGTCGCGCTCGCGCTCGGTCAGCTCCTGCAGCGGATCGGGGGCGTGGCCCTGGGTCAGGGAGACGAGCATTTCGGTGGCGATCGACGGCGACACGTACACCTCGCCGGCCATGGCCGAACGCACCACGCTGGCCAGTTCCTTGGCCGACACGCCCTTGAGCACATAGCCGCGCGCTCCGGCCTTGAGCGCGGCCAGGAGCTTGTCCTTGTCGTCCGAGCCGGTGAGCATCACGATCGCCGTGGCCGGGCAGGCCATGGCGATCTTCTCGGCGGTGACGATGCCGCCCCAGCCCGGCATGCTCACGTCCAGCAGCACCAGGTTGGGCAACAACCTGCGCGCCAGTTCCAGGGCGCTTTCGCCGGAGTCGGTCTCGCCCACCACCTTGAACTCGGGGTCCAGGGCGAGCGAACTCACCACGCCCTGCCGGAACAGCGGGTGGTCGTCCACCACCAGGATGTTGATCGGTTCATTCATGGTCCACCACCGGTGAGTTCAGGGGCAGTGTCACCCGGATCGTGGTGCCCGCTCCCAGCGTGCTTTTCAGCTCGAAGCTTCCGCCCAGCACTTCCACGCGCTGGCGCATGCCGTGCAGGCCCAGGCGGCCCTTGGCCAGTGCCGTGGCCGGGTCGAAGCCGGGCCCCTTGTCGCTGATCTCCACCACCAGGCTGTCGGCATCGCCCTGCAGCGTCACCTGGCAGTCCTGGCACCGGGCATGGCGGAAGGTGTTGGCCAAGGATTCCTGCAACAGCCGGTACAAGGTGACCTTCACCCGGAACGTGGCCGCGACCTCGGGCAGCGCGCTGGTCAACGCCACGGTGCACCCGGTCTTGACGCGGAAGTCGCGCACCACCCGTTCGGCGATCTCCGCCGGGCCCAACTGGCTGATGTCGGGCAGCTCCAGATCCGCCGAGATGGCGCGCAGGTCGGTCAACGCGGACTGCACCGCCACGGCGGCCGGCCCCAGGTTGCGCGTCCACGCCGCCGGCTGCGCGGCCCCGTCCGTGGCGCAGGCGTCTTCCATGTTCTTCAACTGCATCAACGCAAAGCCCAGATCCTGACCCGGCCCGTCGTGGATGTCGGCCGAGATGCGCTGCAGCAGGTTCTCGTTGAGCGCGGTGGCCCGTTCCGCCGCGCGGATGACGCGCTCCTGCAGCCGGGTGTTCTGTTCGTTCAGGGTCGTGAGCTGATTCACCTTGGCGCTCAAGTCGTGCTGCTGTTCGACGATGGTGCGGCTGCCCCGGCGCACCACGATGAACAGCAGCATGTACATCGTCAGCATGACGCCGGCCACCAGCAGCCAGCCACGGCGTTGCGCCGCGTTGGACTCGCGGTCCACCTCGTCCGGACGCACGTAGAACTCGGCCGCGGCGATCACCTCGCCGGTGCGGTCGGCATGGATGGGGGTGTAGGTCTCGATCAGGCGGGGCAGCGGCTGGCCGTGCTCGGCCTGTTCCTCCTGCGATCGCTCGCTGATCTCGGAGAAGATGTTGCCGGCCAGCGCCTGTGCCAGCCCGCCCCCGACGGGAAACGTGCGCCCTTGCACCTTCGTGTCGCTGCTGAACAGCACGTAGCCGTCCCGGCGCCAGATTTTGAGCGCGACGATCTTCTGTCCCAGCGGCGTGGTGGCCAGGTCGGAATGCAGCGCCTCGTGGTCGTTGGGAGCCAGGCTGTGGGTATCGACCAATGTCTGCACATGCGGCGCGATGAAACTGCTGACGTACAGCGCCGTCACCCCGCCCACGCGGTGCACCACGCTGTCCTCCACCTGTCGGCCGATCCACCAGCCGATCACCACGGTGCCGGCCAGCACGATGGGAAAGCTCAGCATCAGGAACTGCCTGGACAGAGACAGACGTTCGAAGGCGTTTTTCATCTGAGACGTTCCACCCTTTCCGGACAGCACGGTCAGACACTGTAGCAGTGGTGGTACCCACCCACCATGGACCAAGGTCTGATGAATTCTGCGACTTGCGGCGCAGCGAAATCGCGCACTTCGGACGTTTCGCGCGAGCCGACGACAGAACACACTGTCTGCACGGGGTCAGGCACATGAGCCCGTGACGCTTCATTTCGCGACAAGGAGCAAGCATGACAACACGCATGACACGCAAGGAGTTCTGTGGCTCGTTGCTGGGCGCAACCGTGCTCCTGCTGGTGCAGGGGTGCGGCGGCGGATCGGGCTACAGCAGCGATCCGACCGCGGCAGGTTCCCCGCCGCCAGCGGGTGGAGGGGGTGGAGGAACACCCAGCACGGGTTGCACACCCGCGATTTCCGCCAACCACGGGCACGTACTGACGATTCCGCTGGCAGACTTGGACTCAGCGACCGACAAGACCTACGACATCCAGGGCACCGCCTTGCATACCCACAGCGTAACCCTGACCGCCGCAGAACTGCGCACGCTCAAGACCGGCGCCGCCGTGACCACGGTTTCATCCACGGGTGGCTCGCACACCCACGACATCACGATCACGTGCATGTGATCGAGTTTCTGGCCTGCCCAAGGACCACTCTCATGAAGTACCCCAACAAAGCCCTGATTGCCCTCGCCCTGCTGTGCGGTGCGGGGATGACCCAGGCCGACGGCGGAGGCGGCGACCCGCCCGTGCGCGCCTCGGCCGATCCCGCCATCGCCGCCGCCCAGGCCGCCATTGCCCGCAAGGACTGGGACGCGTCGCAGGCCGTGCTGCTCAAGGCGTTGGCCAGCAACGCGAACAATGCCGACTACCACAACCTGTACGCCTACTCGGTGCGCAAGTCGGCCAAGCCCAACATGGAAGTGGTGTTCCAGCACTACAACGAAGCCTTGCGCATCGACCCCAAGCACCGTGGTGCGCACGAGTACATCGGCGAGGCCTACCTGCAGATCGGCAACCTGGCCAAGGCCCGGGAACACCTGGCCGCGCTGGACAAGCTGTGCTTCTTTGGCTGCGAGGAATACACCGATCTGAAGGTGGCCGTGGCCAGGTACGAAGGCGGCTCACGCTGAGGGCACCACCCATGTGGACAACGCTGCAAAACCCCCTGGCCCTGGCGGCCCGCATCCTGATCGCCGCGCTGTTCCTGCCTTTTGGCATCGGCAAGATCAGCGGCTTCTCCGGCACGGTCGGCTATATCAGCGCGGCCGGCCTGCCCTTGCCGGAACTGGGTGCCGCCCTGGCGATTGCGGTGGAAGTGGGCGGGTCGCTGGCCTTGCTGGCCGGGTTCAAGACGCGCTGGGCGGCCTGCGTCATGGCCTTGTTTTCTCTGGCCACCGCGGTGTTCTTCCACCGGTTCTGGGCCGCTTCGGTGGACCAGGTGGTGACCCAGAACATCATGTTCTTCAAGAACCTGGCCATCGCGGGCGGTCTGCTCATGCTCTGTGCCCACGGACCCGGTGCCTGGAGCATGGACGCACGCAGCGCGGTGCGACCGGCGCGATAGGTACACCAACGCTGCCCTGACCTCTCAGACCGAATACGCCTGCAACTCCGTGCACGAGGCATGCGCCTGCGCGGGGTTGTTGCCGCTGGCGGGCTTGCCGATCACGCGCACGGCCACGAAGGTCACCGGTGTTTTCAGTTGCAGGGTGAAGCGCGCGTCCACCCACCAGCGCTGCAGATCGTCGCCCTTGGCGGCCGTGGTGGCGGGGTAGTCGGCCAGCTCGCCCAGGGTCTCCCAGGCGGCGTCGGCACTGCGGCGCACCTGCACGCGCGGCTTGCCGGCCTGGGTATCGAACCAGCCACCGTCGGGCGCGTTTTGCCCGTGCGTGAACACGATACGCCGGGCCGTGGCAGGCTGGGGCAGCGTGACGGCAAACCAGTCCTCGGCCGCGGGCTGGCCGTCGAAGGTGTTGACCACGCTCTCAAAATCCTCGTCGATGATGGAGCCGTGGGCGTTGCCACGACGCGAGCGGCTTTCCTGCCCGCCGATCAGCACCGATTCGCTGGGGCCAGGCACATCGACGCCGGGCGCGCGCAGCCAGATGCGGTACACGCCCCGGTCGGTGCCGGCGTCGGCAAAGGTGAGGAATTTCGCCTGGGCGGGCCGCGCATCCGGCAGCGTCTGCACATCGGCCACAAAATTCAGTGCTTGACCCGGGAGCGGCGCCTGCAGGGCTGCGGCCCGCGTCAGTCGCAGCAGGTGGCCCGGCGGCAGGCCGGGGTTGGCCTTTTGCTCGTAGGCCAGCACGAACGGCCCCCACGCCAACGCGGCGCGCCCGGCCTGGGTGTACTCGCCGGAGTGCACGCGCGAGGCCAGGTTGAACTTCACCGCGATCACGTCGCCGTCCTTCCAGCGCCTGGGGGGCAGCTCGGTCCAGCCCGCGTGCGCGCTGGCGCCGGCCACGGACAGGGGCGCGGCCCAGGCGGGCGTGCGCAGCCGCACGCCAAACGTGGCGGGCTTCTTCATGCGCAGGGTCAGCGTGGCCTCGCCCTTGTAGGGAAAGCCGCTGTGGTGCTCGATGCCCACGTCCTGCCCACCCAGCATGAGCTGGGCGCGGGACGATTCGAAAGTGCTCACCAGCAGGACATCGTGCCCCTGCACCCGGCTGCGCAGGTAGGCGGCCTGCGGCGCCAGCGCCAGGCCGCGCGGCCCGCTGGAGTGGCAGCAGGTGATTTCCGCGTCGTACTTCTTGCGCCCCTCCTGCGCGGTGTAGTAGCACCAGTCGTCGCCGCGCGGGTTTTGCGCGGCGGTGAGGTGGTTGTAGAACGCGCGTTCCAGCTCGTTGCCAAAGCGCGCCTCGCCCGTGAGCTGCAGCAGCGACAGGTTGAACTGGATCCAGGTGGTGGTGACACAGGTCTCGCCCACATGCGCGCGCACGTCGCCGCGCATGTCGTGGTCGGCCTGGAAGTGCTCCCACTGGCTGGTGGCGCCGGTGGCGTACAGCCGGTTGTCCACGATGTCCTGCCAGGCGATCAGGGACGCCTGGATCAGCGTCTGCTCGCCCGTCACGCGCGCCAGCTCGCACAGCCCCACCAGGTTGGACAGCATCTCGTAGGCCTTGGCGTTGGCCACCTTGTCCACGCGCTTTTCCTTGAGCAGGGCCTTGACGATGCCCGGGCCTTTGTCCTCGTCCCAGGCACGCACGATGTAGCGCGCAAACGCCAGGTAGCGCTCGTCGCCGGTGATGCGGTACAGCAGCACGATGGGCTCCAGCACGCTGGTGGCGGCCATGCCCAGGTGCGTGCCCGCCGCCAGGATGCTGCGCTGCGCCGGGAAGGTGGCCAGCAGCAGGTCCGCCGCCTTGCGGCTCGCGGCCAGCGCGGCGGCGTTGCCCGTGTACTGGTGGTAGGTGAGCAATCCGATGAGACAGTACTTGTGCGACCACACGTCCCAGTCGGCGCCGTCAAACAGGGCCAGACGCTTGCCCGGCTCGTAGGTGCCCAGATAGCCGTCCGGCTCCTGCGCGGCCATCAGCTCGGCAGCCACGGTGTCCAGCTTGGCGCGCAGCGCGCGGTCGCTGGTGTTGGCCCAGGCCAGCGTGGCCGCGTGCAGCCACTTGCCCACATGCTCGCCAATCCAGGGGTGGCTGCCCGGCTTCTTGCGGTAGCCCGCCAGCAGCGGCTCCGTGTCCACGTTGAGCAAGCGGTTCCTGGCGTTGACGCTGATGCGTTCCCCCAGCCAGCCGCCCAGCAGCACGGCCGAGGGCGACGCCACCTCGGCCGCATCCGTCAATTTGGCCGCCACCTTGAACGGCAGCGCCACCGGCGGCGAGGACGCGGCCAGGTTGGCGGCCCGTGCCCGGCGTAGGGCAGGCCAATGGCGGCAAGACCGGCCAGCGCCTGGCGGCGGCTGGCACGAGGAAGCGTGGAAGACATGCGAAGTCCTTGCAGGTGGCGGTGGAGCCACTATAGCGCCGGCGCCCGCAACCCCAGACCTTCAACGGGCATACGTGGCCTGCAGGCTGGCGCTGCCCAGGCGGTTGGCGTTCACCATGAAGCCGACCATGGCGGGTGATGCGTCGGGCGCCAGATCGAGGCGTTCCACCTTGAGCGCATGCACGGTGATGTTGTAGCGGTGGGGCTTGTCGCCCGCCGGCGGACAGGCGCCGCCGTAGCCCGGGGTGCCGAAGTCGGTGCGCCCCTGAACGGCACCTGCAGGCAGTTGCCGGCCGTCCGCGCTGCCGGCGCCTTCGGGCAGGCTGGTCGTGCCTGCCGGCAGGTTGTACACCACCCAATGCCACCAGCCCGAGCCGGTGGGGGCATCCGGGTCGTGCAGCAGCACGGCAAAGCTCTTGGTCCCGGCCGGCGCGTTCTGCCAGGCCAGCGCCGGCGAGCGGTTGCCGCCCTCGCAGCCAAAGCCCTTGAACACCTGGGCGTCCGACAGGCGGGCACCGGGCTGAATGTTCGGGCTGGTCACGGAAAACTCGGCGGCTTGCGCGCCGAGGGCGCAGGTGGCGATGACGGCCGCCACGGCGTGGGGGAAGAATTTCATCATGGGCTCCATTCCAAAGTAGGGGAAGCCATGGTCGCCAAAATTCGCGCGCGGCGCTAGCCGATTTCCGTCAACGCCTGTTCAGACTCTTTCATCCGCGCCCGCACCACGGACGGCGTCACGCCCCAGCGCTCCTGGAACACCGCGGAAAACCGGCTGTGGGATTCCCAGCCACAACGTTGCGCCACCTCGCCCACCGGCAGGCTCGTGGTTTGCAGCAGGCCCAGCGCGGTTTCCAGCCGCACCTCGCGCACCAGGGCCGCCAGTGTTGCTCCGCCACTGTCCATGCGCCGGCGCAGCGACGATTCGCTCATGTGAAACGCCTCGGCCAAGGCCGGCACCGTCCATTCCGCATGCGGACGCTGGCTCACCAGGCGGCGGATGCGGTCGCTCCAGCTCAGCTCCTGCGTCGGCGCAAACCGGTAGCCACGCTCCACGAGATGCAGCAACACTTCCATGGTGCGATGGTGCAGCAACGGGCGGGACATGCGCCCGGCCTGCACCGGAGGCAAGGTCCTGAGCACCGCCTCGCGCAGTTCCGCGTCGATGGGCACCACCTGTGCGGACGCCACCACCGCGGTCGCGTCCAGGGGATGCAGGCGGTTGAACTCGCGCACCATGGCGTCGTCAAAGGCCAGCACCAGCGCCTCGTACTGCCCCTGGCCCCGCGGGTCGTTGACCACGTCCCACTGCGTGCCCCGCGCAATCATCACGCCCTGGTCGCGGCCCGCGGTCAGGGTCGTGCTGGCGGTGTGCAGCCCTTTGACACCTTGAAGGATCAGGCTCAGGCTGTCGTCGCGCACCGTGACGGTGGTCAAGCGGTAGCGCTCGGCCGCGACCACCCTGGCGCCGTAGTGGGGTTTCGTCACGGCGCAACTTCCTTCGGCGTGTACCTTGGAAACAAGATGCCCTGGTCGGCGACCAGCAAGGCGGGCCATGGCACGCCGGATACGAAATGCGCCGTGGCCTGCAGTGGGCCGGGCTCTGGGGTCCAGCCTTGGGGAACGAATTCCATGCGCCATGGGTGCCCTTGAGGCGAAGAGACGATGGCATGGTACGTGGGCGAATCGGTCCACTGCGTCACCTCCACCGTGACGTTCACTGGGGAGCGTACCGTGGAATCAATGGCCTGCGCCGCCCGCAGCACATGGGGTCCCGTTTGCCGGGCGGCCAGGGCCACCACCCCCAGAAAGATCGCTACCATGAAGTACGGCGGCTTGCCGAACCACACCCCCGCCATGAGGCAGACCAGAGCGCCGACCACGCACCCCCAGAACACGCCGCCGGCCATCCCGCGGGAAGCCATGCGGCGAAGTTGCTCAATTTGTGCGTCACGCGGCATCGACCCCCTCCTGCACCCACTGTGCATAGGGTGCATACACGTGCTCCAGCGCCACGGCGTGGACGGCGGGCAGCTCGTACGGGTGCAACTCGCGGATCGCCGCTTCCGCGGCGGAATACTGGGCGTCGGTGGTCTTGAACAGGATGCGGAACTCAGGTTCGTCCTGCACCTCGCCTTGCCAGACGTAAAAGCTCTCGATCTCGGAGATCTGGGCGCAAGCGGCGAGCTTGCGCTCAACGAGCACCTGTGCCAGGTTGCGCGCATCTTCCCGCGTGGCAACCGTGGTGTAGAGGGCGATGAGTTTCATGTGTTGCTGGCCTCAGTGGTTTCCTTGCGAAACTGCTGCAGCTCCTGCCGCAGCGCTTCATACAGCTGCCCCACCCACTGCGGTGCGCCACCCGGTGCCATGGGTGCGTGGGCGCGCAAGTCCGTGGGGCTGATGACGATTTTGACACGGTCCCGACCGGTCAGGGCGGACAGCACAAACAACTCCTCCGCTGCCTCGTCGCCCATGGCCAGGCAGCCGATGGACGCGGAACTGCCGTGGATCATGATGTCGCCCCCCAGATCGGCGCGCCCATCCGCCTGGGCCATCTGGCGGTCCCACGCGTTGGGGTAGTCCAGCCGCAGCGACACATGGAAGCGACTGTTGGGGTTGAGCGACTCGAGGTGGTACACGCCTTCGGGCACCTGCCGATCCCCCTCCATCAGCTTGGGACCGGGCCCGCCGCTGGCGGCCAGCACGGGGTAGGCCTTGACGAAGCGCCAGGGCTGGTCTGCATCCCGCGCGTACAGCTCCAGCGTCTTGGCGTCCTTGAACGCCACCAGCGCCAGATCGGTCGGCGGAAAACGGACGCCTGCGGCCGCAAAGACGGGTTTGAGCCGGTCTTCAACCGACAGGCCAAACTGCTCCAGTCTCTCGGCCACCGAATAGCCACCGCGCGCCCGGCCCCACAAGTATTCCACCGTGCCGCGCACCGGGCTGAAAGACGCCGCCATGGCCAGCAAAACCCCGGCGATGGCGACGACCGCGACGACGAAAAGGATGCGTGGAGTGCGCCGCATGTGTGGGGAGCTCATTCAATCCGCATCCCCGTGATAGACCTTGGCGGTGTACGCAATCGCAGCCTTCCCCCGGTTGAGGAAATCCAGATCGACCGTCACGCTCTGTCCCGGTAACAAACTGAGCCCCTGGCCGGGACGCTGCAGCCGGTGGCGACCGTCGTTTTTCTGCATGACGTCCTGGGGCAAGCCGGTGACCGCGAGAAAAAGCGCGCCCGGAAGCGGAAGTGGGCTGGTGTTGGTAATCGTCACTTGCTGATAGTCACTGCGCCAAACGCGCGGGTTCGATTCCTTGCGCATGGGGCCACGCCGAATCGCAACCTGGTCGGTCAGGTCGATCGGCGGATTCGGGTGCGCGGGATCCTCGACCACAACCGTTGCGAAGTCGCGCTGGCCGCCATTTGCCGCGGTGATGACCGCCCATCCCGGCCCAACGGCTTGCACCGATCCGTCGCCGCTCACCGTTGCCACCGTCGAATTGCTGGTGGTGTAAGTCGTCCCCATCAGGGATGATCTGAGGTCCGCCTTGCCGCCCCAAGCGTAGTGCCCGCTCAGGTACAACTGCGCGCTTTCTCCCTTGGGGTTGAGGAAAAGGTTGTTCGTCAGGAATTCGATGCGTTGGGGGGCACCCGCAGGTTTGACGCCCACCACGATGGACGCACCAACGAACGTGTGTCCGCCCTCGTCCGTGAAATCCGGGGCTATCTCCAGCGGCCCGGTCACGCCGGGCGGCAGCCTGAAGGTCGCGGCAAAGCGCAGGTCTTTGGTCCACCGCGCGGAAACATGCGTCAACCCCTTGAGCCCTGCACCTACCGTGTTCCCGGCCGTGAGCGGCGGCATCAGCTCCACAACGACATTGATCGTATCTCCCGGCGCGAAGATCGTCCCTGCAGCGGGGCTGATGAGGTTGACCCGGGGATCAACAGGAGTTCTTGCTCCACCACGCATCGGTGCAAGGGCGGTATCCGTCGCGGCGGCACCCGCCGCGACGCCCAAAGCGACGCACATGCTGGCCAAGACCAGGGCCTGCGCTAAGACTTGACGAATTTTCATGTGCGTCCCCTTCATGTGCGTCTCCCATTGTCAGCTTGTCGATCAGCGGGCAAGCGCATGGGGGGCTCCGGCAAGAATCTGCTTGCGAGTCGGCGTGAACTCCCACCATGGGCGGGGTGGCTCGCCGTGCATGAAATGCGTGATGGACATGAAGACGTCGATCACGCAGGGATCGTGGCGCTGCCCGGTCTGCCTGCACAGACGTTCGTACATCTCGAACGGACTCTGTCCCACCAGTTGCGCCGGCGATTGAATGCCCAGCAAACGCAGGTCAGCGGCCATGGCTGGGCCGACGTTGGGCAAGTCGGTGAGTTGCCGGACTTGCAGACGGTTGACTTTGTGGGGATTCATGGCGGTGGACAGCTGAAAAAATTGGTATTTACCTAGCTGTCGCTGCTTTCACCCGATCGATGCGTTCGCCGCCACCACACGCCCAGCACGACGGTCACAATCGGGATGAGTGCCAAGACGACTCGGAGAACAAGCTGCTCATTCGACGACAGGCCGGACACCCACGCAATATAGCTGCCCAGCCCCGTGGTGGTGCCAAGGAAAACCAGCGCCGAAAAGATGATGGCAATGCCGATAGCGATGAGTTTGGTATTTGATTTCATGACCGAATGATAGGCAAATCGCACATCATCTGGTCTTGAGCAGCTTGACCAGCAGCAAGACCGGTAGATGAGCCGCCCAGAGCGTTGGGAACACCTCCAGCGGCCGGTACCCGATGCCTTCGTAGAACTTGCGTGTTTCGCCGTACTCGATGCTCGGGTGGGTGTCCGCCAGCGTCTTGACCTGAAGCAGCTCGACGCCTTGGCCCCGGAGCCAGTCTTCGGCCCGCGCATGAAGCGCCCGGCCAATGCCCTGGTTGCGCCTCTCACCTTCGACGGCGATGCAGTCCACCTCCCACGAGGCCGTGAAGTGTTGGCGCAGCGACACGAACCCGACGATCAGGCCGTCGTCCTCGGCAACGAAGGTCGCAAGCGTGGCTGTGTTGGCGGCGTACTCCAGCAGCGACTCTTCCACGCCGAACCACTGGGGCACCGTGCGAAGAACGCGTTCGCATTCACGTTCAATGCCGGTGACGGGGCCGCGGTAGTTCATGAGTGAGCAGAGTCGCCAGAGACGTGGTCACGAGAGGCGCGCCATTTTGACCATGCGACCAATATTGCCGCAAGAACCGCAATGAAGACGCCAAACTTTGCCCAATACTCCAGCGGCGCGAAAACGAAAGGCATGGGCCACAAAGACGGTTCGGAGGAACAGCAGAACACCTTGACGGCGATGGACAGGCCAAACAGAACCGAAGCCGCCAGATTGACCGTCAGCAGGGTGCGAACGGCGCGCCGCGTTCGACGAACGACAAGGTAAACCCCCAGCAGATTACCGAGGATGGCGAATAGGAGCGGGAAGCTGGCGGGCATCGAGTGCTGATCAAATCACCCGAAACCCATGCGTGCCGTCGCGCGCAAGTTGCTCGACCAGGCCGAACTCCCAGTCCAGGTAGGCTTGCATGGCTTCGCGGGGGTTGTCGGTGCCTTCGTAGGGGCGGCGGTAGCGGTCGATGCGGGGCGAGGCCAGGCGCGTTTCGCCCTGCTCCAGGGGCAAGCCGGCGGCGGCCCAGGCGGCGTTGCCGCCTTGCAGCCGCCAGACCTGCGCGCCGCTCAGGCGCTCGACCTCGGCCACGGCATAGCGCGCAACCAGGCCGACGACACAGGTAACCACATAGCGACGGGCCGCGGGGATTTGCAGCAACGCCTGTTCCAGCTGCGAGCGCAGCGCAAACCAGGCCCCGGGGATGTGGCGCTGGACGTAGGCGGCGCTGCTGCTCAGGTCCAGCACCACGGTCTGCCCGGCCGGCTCCTCGCTCAGCCATTGCGCCAGTTGTTGCGGAGAGACTTCCTGCACCGGGCCTTGTGCTTCGGGCCGGGCGTTGGCGGATGGGCCGGCCTCGCTGAAATCGGCGGCGGTGGCGCCGTCCAGCACCCACACGTCCCAGCCCATCTGGGCCAGCCAGGAGGCGGTCATGTTGGCGCGCACGCCATCGTCGTCGGCCAGCACGATGCGCGCGCCGCGCACGGGGGCGGACACATCCGTCTCCTGCACCAGTTGCCCGCCGGGCGCGCTGCGAAAGCCTGGCAAGTGGCCAGCGGCAAATTCCTCGGGGGTGCGCACATCGAAGCGGTAGGTGGTGCGGGTGGGCTCGGCAGCAAAGCGCGCCAGGTCCACCGCGCGGGCGCGCTGCACGCCGGCACGTTCAGCCACGGCACGGGCTCGCTGCGCGGCCTGGGCCTGCAACGCGGGCGGCACGTCGCCAAAGCGCCGGTTGGCGCCGTGCTCCAGGGCCTGGCCGGCCAGGGTCCAGCCGATGGTGCCGTTGCGCAGCGCGGCCACGGGGTTGGCGATGCCGGCGTTCACCAGCGACTGCGTGCCGATGATGCTGCGCGTGCGGCCGGCGCAGTTGACGATGATGCGCGTGGCCGGATTGGGCACCAGCACCGGGGCGCGCAGCACCAGTTCGGCGCCGGGCACGCTGGTGCTGCCGGGGATGTTCATGGTCTGGTATTCCTCGAAGCGGCGCGCGTCCAGCACCACCACGTCGGCCCGGGCGTCCAGCAGGGCCTGCACTTCCTCGGCCGAGAGCGAGGGCGTGTGACGCCGCGATTCCACCAGTTCGCCAAAAGCCTTGCTGGGCACGTTCACGTCCCGGAAGATTTCGCCCCCGGCGTCGTGCCAGCCCTGCAAACCACCGGCGAGCAGCGCCACGCGGGTATAGCCCAGGCGCTGCAGCGCGTACGCCGCGGCGTGGGCCAGACCTTCGCCGGCGTCGTACACGGCGATGTCCGTGTCGCGGCGCGGGATGCGGCTCCAGGCGTCCAGTTCGATGCGCCCCAGGGGCAGGTTGGCGGCAAACAGCGGGTGCGCCTGGGCAAAGGGGTCTTCCTCGCGCACGTCGAGCAGGGCGATTTCGCGCCCATTCAGCAGGGCTTGGCGCACGTCGTGGTAGGTGGTGAAGGGCAAGGGCGACATCATCACCGTGCCGCCTGGATCTCGGCGTTGAGCTCGGCCGAACGGTCCCACAGGTTGGGCAGCAGGGTGTTGCTGTAGCCCGAGACAAAGGGCTTGCGCGTGCCGTCTTCCAGGTACACCGAGCGGCGCAACGCGCCGATGTTGGCACCATAGACGTGGATGCTGATGGAGGGCTGGTCGGGGAGCGCATTGCTCACGCGATGCACGTCACCAATGCGCGGCGACACAGCCTCCACCTGGCCGGGACTCAGGGTCACGGGCGTGCCCTGCGCCTGCCACCTTCCGTCCGCCGTGCGCGCATAGGACTGCGCCAGTTCCGAACCGCGCAACATGCCGATCAGGCCCCACACGGTGTGATCGTGGATAGGCGTGGCCTGCCCAGGTCCCCAGACGAAGCTCACGACCGAAAAACGCTCCAGCGCATCGGCGTACAGCAGGTACTGCTGGTAGCGCTGGTGATCGGCCTGGGTAAAGGCCTCGGGCAGCCAGTCATCGTGCGCCAGCAGTTGCACGAGCAGGGCGCCGCCTCGGGCCAGGATATGCATTTCGTCAGAGGTGGTCCCCAGCAATCTGGTGAACTCCTGCACGAAGTGGCGCAGGCGCGCCAAGTTGGGGGATGGGTTCATGGTTCGCACCGAAAAAAGCTAGGCATGGTCGGAGGCTGGGTGGCTTGATTGGCCCGCGTACGCTGTAACCAGGCACCCATGCTCGTGACCACCACGACCATTCTAGTGAGGGCTCCCGCTTCGCCGCATAAGCATATTCAGAAAACTTCGTTGGAATACTTCCTTCGCCCTCCTAACATCGCCGCGCCCGGGAAGTCCGCCCGGCGTTGGCACATGTTGGGGAGCTGGGTTTGTTTTCTCGTCAGGATCGCTTGATTCACTGGTTGCTGGGCAGCCTGGAGCTGGACACGACGCTGTTCCACCTGGGGCAGTACTGCGGCTCGTGGAAGGCGTCCATCTCCGGTCTGGCGCGCTCGGGCTTTCACCTGGTGCTCCATGGCCAGTGCTGGCTGCACCTGCCGCAGGAAGCCGCGCCGCGCCCCCTGCAGGCCGGCGACGCCGTGTTCTTCCTGCGCGATGTGCCTCACACGCTGAGCCCTCTGGCCGACCCGGCCCAGGCCGCCATGCTGCACCAGGGCGCACGCGGCTACCTGCGCCAAGCCACGGCGCAGCGCCGCCTGCGCGAGGCCTACTTCGTGGCCATCGTCACGCCCTCGCTCAAGCACCTGCGCCACGAACTGGCGCGTCGCGGCGCCTGATCACCTGGCCGCTGCGCGCGCCGGAGTGCCTGCCGTCGCGCCAGGCCACGGTGCCGTTGACCACCACCGTGTTCACGCCCTGCGCGACCTGCGTGGGATGGGCGTACGTGGCCGTGTCGCCCACGGTGGCGGCGTCGAACACCACCACGTCGGCGTGCTGCCCCACCTTGAGCGTGCCGCGCCCGGCCAGGGCGAAATTGCGCGCGGTCAGCCCCGTCATCTTCCAGACCGCGGTTTCCAGCGGGAACAGGCCGAGCTCTCGACAGTAGTGGCCCAGCACGCGCGGGAAGGTGCCCCACAACCGGGGGTGCGGATTGGCGCCGATCGCAATGCCGTCCGAGCCGATCATGGTTTCATCAAACGCCAGCACGCGCTGCACGTCGTCCTCGTCCATCTGGAAGTAGATCGCGCTGCCGGGCTGCAGACGCCGTGCCGCCTCCTCCCGGGATACCTGCCAATCGGCGGCGATGTCGGCCAGATCGCGGCCAGCGCACTCCGGATGAGGCACGCTGGAGGCGATGAGCACGCGCCCATCGAGCAGGCCGCGGTCGGTGCGGATCATGGTCGAGCCCGCGGTGTACGGATAGCAGTCCAGCGCCACGCACTGATGCCGCATGGTCTCTCGGATGAGGGGCAGCGTCACGGCGGTCCGGCCAAAGTTGTTCACACCCATCACCTTGTGGTGCGAGATGACGACCGGCACGCCCAGTTCCCGCCCGATGCGAAAGCTCTCCTGCAGCGCCGGCAGGACCTGGTCGCCTTCATCTCGCATGTGCGTGGCGTACACCCCCGCAAACGCCCCCAGGTCACCCCCCACCGCAATGATCTCCTCCGCGCTGGCATGGACCGCCGGAGGGTAGAAGGTGCCGGTGGACAGGCCGATGGCACCGGCCTCGAGCGCGTCGCGCAACAGGGTCCGCATGGCGCTGATCTCCCGCGGCGTGGCAACGCGGTCAGTCCGGTCCATGCAGACTACGCGCAGCGTGGTGTGCCCCACCAGTGGCGCGACGTTGATGGCCGAGGGCGCATCCCGCAAGGCCTGCAGGTAGGCAGCGAAGCTGGTGAAGCGCTGTTCCGCGGGAACGTCCAGCAGATTCAGCGGCATGGGCAGTTGCACATCCCGACGCAGGGGCGCGGCGCTGATGCCGCAGTTGCCCGTCACCACGGTGGTCACACCCTGCGAGATCTTGCACGTCACGTCAGGCTGGGACAGCACCAGCAGGTCGTCGTGCGTGTGCGCGTCGATGAAGCCGGGAGCCACGATGTGGCCGCGGGCGTCGATCACGTCATCGGCAGCCCAGCCGGCGAGGTCACCAACGGCGGCGATGCGCCCATCGCGAATGCCCAGGTCGGCCTCGAAGCGTGGAGACCTGGTCCCGTCGATGACGGTACCACCGCGGATCAGCAGTTCAAGGTGAAGAGGGTTCTTGGTCATGGCCACTCCACTGTAACGCCGACTTCGGGCGCGCATGCCTCGGTCACGCCAGCATAATCAAATACGAAAATTGTCCGATGACGCCGGTGGCTGTTGTGCATGGGCTGCGCGAACAGCGATAAGCTCTACGTCCTGTCCGTTCGCGGCAGGTCATCCACTTTTCTTTAGGAGATTTCATGAACATCCGTTCCCTGGCCGCCGTGCTCCTGTCGTGCGCGGTCCTGACCGTGTCGGCGCAAACCCAGCCCCTGAAGATCGGCGTCAACCCAGGCGCCTTGGCCGACTCGCTGGAAGCCGCGGCCCGCGAAGCGAAGAAGCAGGGGCTGGACGTGAAAGTGATCGAATTTACCGACTGGACCACGCCCAACAGCTCGCTGGCCGCCGGCGACCTTGACGCCAACTATTACCAGCACCAGGCCTATCTGGACAGCCAGATCAAGGACCGCGGCTACAAGCTCAAGAGCGTGGGCGTGGGCGTGCGTGGCAACATGGGCCTGTTCGCCGCGAAGATCAAGCGCCTGGAGGACATCAAGGATGGCGCCCGCCTGGCGCTGGCCAACGACACCGCCAACCAGACGCGCTCCCTGCTGCTGTTGCAGGAGGCCGGTCTGGTGAAGATCCGCCCCAATGCTGGCCGCTTCTACACGCTGGACGACGTGGTGGAGAACCCCAAGAAGCTCAAGTTCGTGGAGCTGCCCGGCCCGCAACTGGTGCGCACGTTTGAAGACGTGGACCTGGTCGTGGCCACCGCCAACCAGTTCGTTCTGGCCGGCAAGAAGGACGTGGCCGCGGCCGGCCTGCGCTATTCGCAGGACAACGACCCGTACTGGGCGATCCAGTTCGTGACCCGCACCGACAACGTGAACGATGCGCGCCTGCTCAAGCTGGTCGAGATCTACCAGAACTCGCCCGTGGTACGCAAACAGATTCACGACTCCTACGCCGGCAACAACAACTTCTACAGCCTGCCATGGCTGAAGAAGTAAGCAGATCACGACGAGCGGGCACCGTCACGTTCGAACAGGTGGGCAAGACCTACCTGTCCTCCGCGGGCGAGGTGCAGGCCCTGCAGGACATCAGCCTGAGCATTCCGGCGGGCAGCATCTTCGGCATCATCGGGCGCAGCGGCGCGGGCAAGTCCAGCCTGCTGCGCACCATCAACCGGCTGGAGCACGCCACGTCGGGCCGCGTGCTGGTGGACGGCCAGGACGTGCGCACCCTGAACGAGGACGCGCTGGTGGCCCTGCGCCGGCGCATCGGCATGATCTTCCAGCACTTCAACCTGCTGTCGGCCAAGACCGTGTGGGATAACGTCGCCCTGCCGCTGAAGGTGGCCGGCATCCGTGGCGCTGAGCTGCAACGCCGCGTGAACGAAGCGCTGGACCTGGTGGGCCTGGACGGCAAGCACCAGACCTACCCCGGGCGCCTGTCGGGCGGGCAAAAGCAGCGCGTGGGCATTGCCCGCGCCCTGGTGCACCGCCCCGAAATCCTGTTGTGCGACGAGGCCACCTCGGCGCTGGACCCCGAAACCACGCAGTCCATCCTGCAATTGCTGCGCGACATCAACCGTCGCCTGGGACTGACGGTGATCCTGATCACGCACGAGATGGGCGTGATCCGCGAAATCTGCGATCAGGTGCTGGTGCTGGAGCAAGGGCGCATCGCCGAAACCGGCCCGGTCTGGCAGGTGTTTGGCAACCCGCGGCACGATGCCACGCGCGCCCTGCTGCGCCCGCTGGAACACGACCTGCCCGACGACCTGAAGCAACGGCTGCGGCCCGACGCACCCGAGGCCGGCACCTTCGAGCGCGTGCTGGAACTGCACTTCACCGGCCAGGGCGGCATCGAGCCCGATCTGGGGCGCATCAGCACGGCGCTGGAGGCGCCCACGCGCCTGTTGCATGGCGGCGTGGACCGCATTCAGGGCCACACCCAGGGCCGGCTGCTGCTGGCCACCACCGGCACGGCGGCCGCCGCCACCCGGCTGGTGGACCTGCAACTGTGCCACCACGTGAAGGAGCTGGGCTATGTCCCCCATCGTGATTGACCGCATCTTCGAGGGGCTGCTGGACACCTTGTTCATGGTCGGTGTTTCGGGCGCCATCGCCCTGGTGGCGGGGATTCCGCTGGCGGTGCTGCTGGTGCTGTCGGCCCCCGGCGGGGTGCTGGCGTCACCGCGCCTGCACCGCGTGCTGGGCAGCCTGATCAACGGTTTTCGCGCCACCCCCTTCATCGTGCTGCTGGTGGCGCTGATCCCGTTCACGCGGCTGGTCACCGGCACCACCATCGGCGTGTGGGCGGCCATCGTGCCGCTGGCCATCAGCGCCACGCCCTTCTTCGCGCGCATCGCTGAGGTGAGCCTGCGCGAAGTGGACGCCGGCCTGATCGAGGCCGCACAGGCCATGGGCTGCCGGCGCAGGCACATCGTGTGGCACGTGCTGCTGCCCGAGGCGCTGCCGGGCATCATCGGCGGCTTCACCATCACCATCGTCTCCATCATCGGCGCCTCGGCCATGGCCGGCGCCGTGGGCGCCGGTGGCCTGGGCGACATCGCCATCCGCTACGGCTACCAGCGCTTTGACACCACCGTGATGGTGGTCGTGATCGTGATCCTGATCGCGCTCGTGAGCCTGGTGCAGTTCATCGGCGACCGCTGGGTGCGCTGGCTGCGCAGCCGCTGAATCTGTCCATGGGTACGGAACAGAACGGGGACACACGCCGCGGACAGCGGGAAACCCGCGTGGTCCTGGCGCTGTGCGCATGGCAGTCCGCACTGCATGCCTGGCAATGCATCAAATCGGGCGACCCTCGGCTCCTGCCCCCTCACGCGGTCGCCTACCTGCACGACCTTTTGCTGCTGGGCGTGCTGCTGGTTGCGGTGCGGCTAGTGCGCCGTGCGATTCCTCGCGCCTTCGCGTTCGTTGACGCCTTCGTTTCAGGCGCCATCCTGATCGTCGCGGGCGCGCTGCTGGCCATCTATCCGCAATTGCTCCGCGAATACCTGGCCTTCCCCACGAGCGTTCTCTCTTCGGGAGACGGCAACGCCGCGATGCTGCTGAAGGACTACCTCGGATTCCGGCAGTTGTGGCCTGCGGCGGTTGCCGTCATCGTCGCTTGTGGCGCGCTGGTCGCGCCTGTGCGGCTACCCCTTGGGCGTCAATCGGGCCGCGTGCTCTGGGTCATCGTGGGTGCCCTGGGACTGGCAACACTGCCCCGATCGCCACACCCGATTGTTCACAGCCTTCGGACGGAGGCATCAGCCCTGCTGACGCGGACCGATCGGGTGGTGCCGCCGCTGCAGCGCCCGCCCAGCTCCTCTGGCAGGGCGCCTGCATCGGCGCCTGAGGCCGCCCCCATGGTGGGCCCGCTGTCAGCGAGCCGCGTGTTTCTCATTGTGCTGGAGGGCGTGACCGCTGCTGACTTCGAAACCGAATTCGTCACGAATTCGCGGTTCCTCTCTCGCGTAGGCGATCGCGCCACCTACTTCTCACGGTACTTCGCGACCAACCTGGATTCCTACACCAGCCTCATTGCGATGCTCACGTCCGTGCAGGTTCCGTACCGTGCCTACGCCGACGAAAGCCTGTACGGCGCGGTGAATCAATCGGCAAATCTGACTCGCTCGCTACGAGCCCTCGGGTTCTTCACCGCATTCGTCAGCACCTATGCCGATCAACCGTTCGTACCCACCCGAAGCGATTGGGATCGCGTCATGGACCGCGGCGACCTGCCTTCGCTGGAGGGTTGGGTATCGCTGGGGTCGAGCCGCATGGAAGCCGCGACCGAAGACCGCGCGGCCTTGCCGACCATGGTGGACATGGTCACTGCCCACCCCCGGTCTTTCGTGCTGCACGAGTTGGTCTACGGTCACTCGACCGAGTGGCGGGCAACCACAGGGCAAAGCCAGTTGGCCTACTACGACGCCTACCTGCTCGATCTGCTGGATCGGCTGGACGCCAAGGGGCTGGGGTCGCAAAGCCTGTTCGTGATCGTCTCCGATCACGGCGAGCGGACAAAGGCCGCGTTGGCCGAGAACTATCGCGTGCCGCTGCTCGTGGTCGGCGCTCCTGGCGCGCCGCGCACTGACACGGCCTTTCGCTCCCACCTTGATCTTCAGCGCATCGTGGCATCGTATCTGACCAGGACCGCGTTGCCATCGCCCCGCACCCAGACCCATGTGGTTGGATCGACCGAACGCTGGGTATACGGAACCATCCACGCCAACGGAGAACACCTTTTCATTGACGACCAGACCGGAGTAGTCCTGTCGTCGCGAGGAAGCGCCGATGCGCCGAGGCTTCATGAGTCGTTTCAGGCGTCCCTCAACCAGTTCGGAGCGCTGTACGGGAAGTGAGCCGCAAACGCGCCCTGCGCGAGCCATGCATCAGCGAACACGGCCCAGGCCGCACGCGAGGGCGACGCCCAGTCGGGCAACACGCTGCAAGTTGTCGGCACGCGCCTTTGAAGAGTGGTTTCCGACAGTTACGGGGTTATTCCAACGTTTGAGAGGAGTGCATCATGACCAACGACACCCGTCCGACCGAGTCCGTGCGCCAGGCACGCGGCGTGGAACGTCTGATCGCCGGCCGGGCCACGTCCGACGGCGCCGGCGTGAAGCTCACCCGTGTGCTCACGCACGAGTTGCAGCGCCGGCTGGACCCCTATCTGATGCTGGACGCCTTCGGCAGCGACAACCCGAACGACTACATCGCCGGCTTCCCCGAACACCCGCACCGCGGCTTCGAGACCATCACCTACATGATTGCCGGGCGCATGCGCCATCGCGACAGCGCCGGCCATGAGGGCCTGCTGGAAAACGGTGGCGTGCAGTGGATGACCGCCGGCCGGGGCGTGATCCATTCGGAGATCCCGCAGCAGGAGGAAGGGGTGATGGAAGGCTTCCAGCTGTGGCTGAACCTGCCGGCGCGCGACAAGATGTCGGCCCCCTGGTACCGCGACTTCAAGGCGGCCGAATTGCCGCGCTTTGCCACATCAGAGGGTGTGGACGTGACCGTGATTGCCGGGCAGAGCCACGGCGTGAGCGGCGCGGTCACGCGCGAGGCCACGGCCCCGCTGTACCTGGACCTGCACCTGCCGGCGGGCGCGCACCTTGCGCAGCCCCTGCCGCCCGAGTTCAATGCCTTTGTGTACGTGTACCGGGGCGAGCTGGACGTGCAAGGCACGGCGGTGCCGCCCCAGCGCATGGCCATCCTGACCAACGACGCCGCGACGGACGGCGTGGTCCTGCAGGCATCCACGGACACGCGCGCCCTGCTGGTGGCGGGGCGCCCGCTGAAGGAGCCGATCGAGCAGTATGGGCCTTTCGTCATGAACACCAGGGACGAGATCCACCAGGCGCTGCGCGACTTGCGGAACGGACGTCTGGCCTGAGCCGTCGTGCGTTCGGTCAGCGATGGTGATAATGCTCTGGTTTTCATCATTTAACCTCCAACCCCATGACGTCCACTGGCAACGCGCTGCTCGTTTTCGATCTGGACGGCACGCTCAGCGACCCTGCGGTCGGCATTGGCCGCTCCATCAACCATGCCCTGGCGCATTACGGCTACCCGACGATCCCCGAGGCGCAGGTGCCGCAGTTCATTGGTCCGCCCCTGGATACGTCATTCGGCGCCCTCACCGGCAGCACCGATCCCGGTCATCTGGCGGAGTTGGTGGCGAAATACCGCGAGCGTTATGCCGACGTCGGCTATGCCGAGAACATTCTTTACCCGGGCATTCCCGAGGCCTTGGAAACCCTGGCTGCGGCGGGAGTGTCCATGGGCCTGTGCACCTCGAAGCGCGTGGATTTTGCCCAGAGCATTCTGAAGCTGTTCGGGCTGGAGCAACATTTCCGCTTTCTCAGCGGTGGCGACATCGGCGTGCACAAGCGGCAGCAACTGGCCTCGCTGCTGTCAGTCGGATCCATCCAACCCACCTCCATCATGATTGGCGATCGCGCCATCGACATCTCTGCCGCCAAGTCCAATGGGCTGCGCCCCATCGGTGTTCTGTGGGGGCATGGCTCCGCGGAGGAGTTGACGCGGGCCGATCCCGACGCGCTGGTGCGCTTTCCGCGTGAGCTGGTGGATTTGAGGTACGTGGTGTGAGGCGGGCGGAATCCCACGCATGAATGCCGCGAAGAAAAAGCCCGGACGCGCCGCTTCCCGGGCAACGGCCTGCGCCATGGAAGACTTCTGCGCCTGGGACGGCGACACCCTGGTGCTGAACATTCTGGGCCAGCCCAGCGCCCAGCAGGACGCCATCGGCAAGGTCAAGGGCACGCAGCTCAAGGTGAGCGTCACCGCCGCGCCCGTGGCCGGCCGCGCCACCGATCACATGGTGCGTTTCCTCGCAGCCGAGTTCGGCGTGTCCGTGCCCGACATCCAGGTCGTGTTTGGCCGCTTCAACGTCAACAAGCAACTGCGCATCCGCTCGCCCAAGACCTTGCCGTCGGTGATTCGCAAGCACTTTTCAGGCGAAGCGCCTGACGCCTGACAGGCGGATCGCGCCGCAGTACAGTCGTGCACAGGAGAAACGTCATGCACCCTCGTCCACTTCATTGCCCTTGGCGCTGGCCCCTGCTCGGGGTGGCGTTGTGGCTGTCAGCCTGCGCCAGCTATGCCCCGCCCGAAAACCTGGTGGGCATGAGCCGCGCCGACGTGGTGCAGCGCATGGGGCCGCCCGAGATGGAGCAGCGCACGGACACGGGCAGCCGGCTGGAGTTTCCGCGCGGGCGCTATGGCAAGCACACGTGGTTCGTCCATTTCGATGTCGCCGGCCGAGCCACCCGTGCCGAGCAGGTGCTGACCGAGGCCAACTTCGATCTCATCACGCCGGGCATGGCGCAGGACGAGGTGCGCCAACGGCTGGGCCGCCCCAGCGACGAGCAGCTCTTGCTGCGCGAACGCGGCGTGGTGTGGAGCTACCGCTACGAGAACACCCTGTGCCAGTGGTTCCAGGTGGAGATATCCAAGGAGCGGGAGGTCCGCTCCGCCGGCTACGGCCAGCCACCGGAGTGCGATCCGCCCGACCGTGACGTGAGGTAGCTACGTCGGTGCAAGCGCGCGCCGAATCCGACCCAGCAAGTCCACCACGTCGGCGCTGGCGCAGGGCTGGTTGGCATCGTCTCGCACCGCGGCGCGAATCATCCGGTCCAGCGCCTCGATCTGAGGCATGAGTGTGCCGAAGAAGCGCGGCTCATCGCCCACGGCGAGCAGCACCGTGGGGAAATTCTCCACGTCCAGGGGATGCAGCAAATCGGCCTCATCCTCCACGTCGATCCACCGGAACATGGCCTGTGGGTGCAGGGACTGCAGTTGCTCGAAGCGCGCGCGGTAGTCGCGGCACACGCCGCACCACTCTGCGCACAGGCACGCGACCAATACCCTGCCTTGCGGAATCGACGTTTCTTGAGTCATGGGCCAATCATCGCAAAGTCGTCATGCCTGCTGGCGATAAGTAAATGACAAATCAGTAGTTTGGATTCGACGGCCCGCCACACACAATCCGCGGCCATTCACACGACAGACCTCACGGCACATTTCATCATGCCCCGCATCGTCATCGTTCCCGGTTGGCGCGACTCCGGGCCGGGCCACTGGCAAACCCTGTGGGCCGACCGCCTTACCCGCGCCGTGCGCGTGCGCCAGGACGACTGGTTCTCGCCCCTGCGCCAACCCTGGGTGCAGTCGCTGGCCGACACCATCCTGGCCCAGGATGGCCCGGTGGTGATTGCGGCGCACAGCCTGGGCTGCATCGCCACCACGCACTTGCCGCCCGAGGCCGTGGCCCGCATCCAGGGCGCGCTGCTGGTGGCCCCGGCCGATCCCGAGCGGCGCGGCGCGCTGGCCGACTTCGCGCCCGTGCCCTACCACAAGCTGCCCTACCGCAACGTGCTCGTGGCCAGCAGCAACGACCCGTACTGCCCCATCCGCCTGGCGGGCGCCTACGCCCGCGCCTGGGGCAGCGAGTTCGTGCGCATCCAGGACGCCGGCCACATCAACGTGGACTCCGGCCACGGCGAATGGCCGCTGGGCCTGGCGCTGCTGCAGTCGCTGGTGGGCGAGCCGGGGTTGAGCTTTCACCCCGCGCCGTCGGTACCCGATCCCCTTCAATTCCTGGAACCCGCATGAAAAACTCTCTCCGCCTGGCCCTCGGGGCCGTCACCCTGTCCCTGGGTTCGCTGGCCTCGGCCCAGACGCTGCTGAACGCGTCCTACGACGTTGCACGTGAGTTCTACAAGGACTACAACGCCGCCTTCGTGACGCACTACAAGAAGCTCACGGGCAAGACGATCAAGATCGATCAGGCCCACGGCGGCTCCAGCGCCCAGGCCCGCGCCGTGAACGACGGCCTGCAAGCCGACGTGGTGACCATGAACACCACGACCGACGTGGACTTCCTCGCCAAGAACGGCGTGGTGGCCGCGGACTGGGCCAAGCGCTTTCCGAACAACGCCGCACCCACCACGTCCACCATGCTGTTCCTGGTGCGCCAGGGCAACCCGAAGGGCATCAAGGACTGGGACGACCTGGTCAAGCCCGGCGTGCAGGTGATCGTGGTCAACCCCAAGACCGGGGGCAACGGCCGCATGGCCTACCTGGCGGCCTGGGGTTCGGTGCGCAAGAAGGGCGGCACCGACGCGCAGGCGGCCGAGTTCGTGGGCAAGCTGTACAAGAACGTGCCCGTGCTGGCCAAGGGCGGGCGCGACGCCACCACCATCTTCCTGCAACGCAACATCGGCGACGTGCTGGTGACGTTCGAATCCGAAGTGGTCTCGGTGGACCGCGAGTTCGGCGCCGGCAAGGTGGACGCCGTGCATCCTTCCAGCAGCATCGTGGCCGAGAACCCGGTGGCCGTGGTGGAGCGCACCGTGACCCAAAAGGGCACGGCCGAACTGGCGAAGGCCTACCTCGACTACCTGTATTCCGACGAAGCGCAGGAGATCGCCGCCCGGCACGCGCTGCGTCCGCGTTCGCCGGCCATCCTGAAGAAGTACGCCAGCACCTTCAAGCCCCTCCAGTTGTTCAGCGTGGGCGACTATTTCGGCTCGCTGGCCGAGGCCCAGACAGTGCACTTCAACGACGGCGGTCAGTTCGACAAGCTGTACGCGGTGAAATGACCCACCCCCGAAACGCCTTCGGCGTATCCCCCTCAAGGGGGCGCCACCAGCGGCCCGGCAAAGCCGGTTCCGCGGTGGCCCACGAAGAGAAACCATGAGTATTGCAATTTCTTCGCTGCCGCTGCCGGCGGCCACGGTGCCCCGGCGTGCCCCGCGGCGCGTGCTGCCGGGCTTTCGCCTGACGCTGGGCTACACGCTGTTCTACCTGGCGCTGATCGTGCTGATTCCATTGTCGGCACTGGTGTTCAAGACCTTCACGCTCACGCTCGATCAGTTCTGGGAGGCCGTCAGTTCGCCGCGCGTGCTGGCCTCGTATCGGCTCACGTTTGGCGCGTCCTTCGGGGCGGCGCTGGTGAATGCGGTGTTCGGGCTGCTGGTGGCCTGGGTGCTGGTGCGCTACCGCTTTCCGGGCAAGAAGATCGTGGACGCCCTGGTGGATCTGCCGTTTGCCCTGCCCACGGCCGTGGCCGGCATTTCGCTCACCGCGCTGCTGGCGGGCAATGGCTGGATCGGCCAGTACCTGGAGCCGCACGGCATCAAGCTGGCCTTCAACCCCAATGGCGTGGTGATCGCGCTGATCTTCATCGGCCTGCCGTTCGTGGTGCGCACGGTGCAGCCGGTGCTGGAGGATGCCGAGAAGGAGCTGGAAGAAGCCGCCACCTGCCTGGGCGCCACGCGCTGGCAGACCTTCACCCGGGTGATCCTGCCGTCCATCGCCCCCGCGTTGCTCACGGGCTTTGCCATGGCGTTTGCCCGCGCCGTGGGGGAATACGGCTCGGTGATCTTCGTCGCCGGCAACATGCCCATGATTTCGGAAATCACGCCGCTCATCATCATCGGCAAGTTGGAGCAGTACGACTACGCCGGCGCCACCGCCGTGGCCGTGGTGCTGCTGCTGATCTCCTTCGTGCTGCTGCTGGTCATCAATGCGCTGCAAGCCTGGCAGCGCAAAAGGACGGGGGCCGCATGAGCACACGTACCCATTCCGGCACGACCGAGCCCACCTGGGTGCGCCACGCCCTCACCGCGACGGCGCTGGCCTTCATCGCGCTGTTCCTGGTGCTGCCGCTGGCGGCCGTGTTTGCCGAGGCCCTGCGCAAGGGCGTGGATGTGTACTGGGAGTCGCTCAAGGAGCCGGACGCCTGGGCGTCCATCCGCCTGACGCTCATCACCGCGGCCATTGCCGTGCCGCTGAACCTGGTGTTCGGCGTGGCGGCGGCCTGGGCCATTGCCAAGTACGAGTTCCGCGGCAAGGCCTTCCTGACCACGCTGGTGGATCTGCCGTTCTCCGTCTCGCCCGTGGTGGCGGGCCTGATCTACGTGCTCATCTTCGGCGCCCAGGGCTGGTTCGGCCCCTGGCTGATGGCGCACGACATCAAGATCATCTTTGCCGTGCCCGGCATCGTGCTGGCCACGGTGTTCGTGACCTTTCCGTTCATCGCGCGCGAGCTGATTCCGCTGATGCAGGCGCAGGGCAACGACGAGGAACAGGCCGCGCAGGTGCTGGGCGCCAGCGGCTGGCAGACCTTCTGGTACGTGACGCTGCCCAACATCAAATGGGGCCTGATCTACGGCGTGATCCTGTGCAACGCCCGCGCCATGGGCGAGTTCGGCGCGGTGTCGGTGGTGTCCGGCCACATCCGTGGCCAGACCAACACCATGCCGCTGCACGTGGAGGTGCTGTACAACGAATACCAGTCGGTCGCGGCGTTCGCCGTGGCTTCGCTGCTGGCGCTGCTGGCCCTGGTCACGCTGGTCATCAAGTCGGTGGTGGAGTGGCGCCATGAGCGCGAGATGAAGGCCGCCGCCGATCTGCCGCCCGAGCGGCCCACACCCTGAAGGACATCATGAGCATCGAAATCCGCAACGTCAGCAAGCAGTTTGGCGACTTCCACGCACTGCGCGATGTGTCGCTGGACATCGCCTCCGGCGAACTCGTGGCCCTGCTGGGCCCATCGGGCTGCGGCAAGACCACGCTGCTGCGCATCATCGCCGGGCTGGAAACCGCCGACCATGGGCACATCCTGTTCAGCGGCGAGGACACGACCGAGGTGCATGTGCGCGAGCGTCAGGTGGGCTTCGTGTTCCAGCACTACGCGTTGTTCCGGCACATGACGGTGTTCGAGAACGTCGCCTTCGGCCTGCGCGTCAAACCCCGTGGCCAGCGCCCGAGCGAGGCGCAGATCAAGGCCAAGGTGCACGAGCTGCTGGGCCTGGTGCAGCTCGACTGGCTGGCCGACCGCTACCCATCGCAGTTGTCCGGTGGACAGCGCCAGCGCATTGCCCTGGCGCGCGCCCTGGCCGTGGAGCCCAAGGTGCTGCTGCTGGACGAGCCTTTTGGCGCGCTGGACGCCAAGGTGCGCAAGGAGCTGCGGCGCTGGCTGCGCCGCTTGCACGACGACCTGCACGTGACCAGCATCTTCGTCACGCACGACCAGGAGGAAGCCCTGGAAGTGGCCGACCGCGTGGTGCTGATGCACGCGGGTCAGGTGGAGCAGATCGGCTCGCCGCAGGAAGTGTGGGACCACCCGGCCAGCCCGTTTGTGTACGGCTTTCTGGGCGACGTGAACCTGTTCCACGGCCGCGCCCACGAGGGCGAGGTGCGCATTGGTGCCGATGCCCAGGGTCTGCGCCTGGCCTCGCCCGAGCACCACGACGCGCAGGACGCCAAGGCCTTTGCCTATGTGCGCCCGCACGACCTCGATGTGCAGCGCTACCGCGAGGGCGCCAGCGGCATCGTCGCCACGCTGTCACGCGCCATCGTGGTCGGCCCCATCGCCCGGCTGGAACTCACGCGCGTGGACGTATCCGAGTCCGGGGAAAACAACTTGGTCGAAGCGCAGCTGGAGGCGCAGCGGTTCCGCGAACTTGATCTGCGGGAAGGCGAGACGGTGGTGCTCACACCACGCAAGGCGCGGGTGTTTGTGAACGCCTGAGGCGCAGCGGGCCCACCCGACGCGACAGCGGGTTCAGCAGTCGCCAGCCAGCCGCCGCGCGGCCTGATGGATCTCGTCCCTGAAGCGCGTCAACGCGGCTTCCCGGGAAGAGCCCGATGCTTGCGCCAGCGTGTCCTGAATGGCGCTGGCCAGCGACTTGAACTTCCACAAATCGTCCGGCACATGATCCCGCATGGGATCAAACGCCGGGTCCAATACATCCTTCCAGATTTGCATGGCCCCGCCGTAGGGGTCCAGGTCACCCGAGACGATGCGCCGGGCAATTTCCTTCGCGGCGTCCCTGGCCCGGGCGGCCCCGTCGCGCGTCGATTCGAGTGATTGCAGGCAGCTCTCCAGATAGGACAGACCCCAGGGTCCGGCCAGCGCGGCCAGGGCGGCGTCCACCCGGGGGCCGACTGCGGCACGGGCCTGCGCGGCGGTGATCGGTTGCTGCGGGGACATCAAGGCCGACACCACGGCATTCACCGTGCTCCCCAACTTCGGGGCGGGTTGCACCACCCAATCGCAGGACTTGCGGTCCGGCATCACATCACCCAACGCATAGACGAACTCCTCACGGGCCTGGGCCTTGCTGCCACGTGGGTCGTCCGGCAGGGGACGCATGCTCAGCAGGGGCACGCGGCGCAATGTGGACCAGCCCAGCTCGACCCGAAACGCCTCGCGCCCCTTGGGGTCAGGACCAACGATCAGCACCTGCCAGGCCACCGGATGGCCCTCGTGCACAAAGACGCGCTCGCCGGGCCAGTAGTGGGAGGCAGGTGGCGTCACGGCCCGCCAGGCCGGAAACCGCTGCGCCATGCCCTGGGCAAAGAGCTCTCGCAGCGCCTTGCCGTAGTCCTTGCGCATGCAACACCCCGCGCGGCGCCTCGACGAAACTCTACCTGTTGGCCCTGGCCTCTTCGATGGCCTCTTGAACGATCTTGTTCACCTTCTGCATCATGGCGCCCATGCGCCCCTGCATGGCGCTCATGGACTTCTGCGCCACCGCAGGCATCTTATTGACCAGCGCCTCGCCCGCGGGGCTCTTGTAGAAGGCCACGAGGCCGTCCACCTCCTCCTGGGTGAAGCTTTCCTGGTAAATCTGCACGTACATCGGGCGCAGCTGGCTCCAGTTGATTTCCTCGCGCATCATCTGGGTCAGTTTCCCGGGCAATACGTCCAGCAGACGCTGCTGCTCGGGCGTCATGGTTTTTCCCTTTGTAGCTTCCAGCATGCCCGCGCGCATCATTTGATCCATGACCGGCAGGATCGAGTCCAGCATCTTCTCGGATCGTGTCACCACCAACAGCGTTTCGATGGACTCGATACTCGGCGGCGCCGCGTGGGCCAGGCCGGCAAAAGTGACAAGCGTGAGCAGGCTGAAGAGTTTGCGCATGATGGAATTCGTGTTCGTGAATCAGGAACACGAATGTACACCACCACCGCTGTGGACCATGGTTTCGATCTGCGTCTGCTGTGCCAGATGATCAACCCCCAGCAGGAGGGTGCCGTGGACCGCAACGGTCACACACATCGCCAAGAAGAACGCTGCAATCCGGGTACGGGTCTGGTTGGGGTACAACATGAATGGCTCCTTCGAAACAGGTCCGACGAGACCTGATGGACGGAACTCTAGGCAGCCACGCTCGCCTTTGCACGCCCATTGCGACGGTTTTCAGAATGGCGCGAGGAAGCGCGGAAATCCGGGGCCCAATGCACGAGCGCGCACTGCGGGTGCGGGGTCGAAGCGATCGGCTAACATTCGCTGCGAAGGATCGGCGCACTTCATGAACCCCTCAACTCCGTTCACTGCATGACTTCGCTGCCACAGCGGCACCTGTCCCGCCCCGCGCTGACCGTGACCGTGGTGATGCACCTGGCGCTGTTGTGGCTGATGTTGCAGTCGGCGCCGATGGTGCGCTCGGTGCGACAGGTGGTGACCTACCTCACGCCCATCACGCCACCCCGCGAAAAGCCGCCAGAACCCAGGAAGATCACGCCGGTGCAACCCACGCCCGTGGTGAAGGCTGTGCGTGAGCCGGCCCCGCCGCCCGTGCCGACCCCTGTTCCCGTTGCGCCCCCTCGTGTGATCACGCCGCCAAAGGCGGTGGAGGCCCCGCCGGAGAAACCGCCCGAACCCAAGAAGGTGTTGCCGCCCCCCGTGGAACCCCCACCACCAGTGCCCACGCCAACGCCTCCGGCCCCCCAGCCCGCACCAACACCAACACCCGCGCCGGAACCCGCTCCTGCCCCCGTGCCGCCGGCCCCCGCTCCGCGGGTCGAAGTGCCGTCCCCCGTTCCCGCACCCGCCCCCGTTCCCGCACCCGCACCCGTTCCCGCACCCGCACCCGCACCCGCACCCGCACCCGCACCTGCACCTGCTCCTGCACCTGCACCTGCACCTGCACCTGCACCTGCACCTGCACCTGCTCCTGCACCTGCACCTGCACCTGCTCCTGCACCTGCTCCTGCTCCTGCACCTGCACCTGCACCTGCACCTGCACCTGCTCCTGCTCCTGCTCCTGCTCCTGCTCCTGCTCCTGCTCCTGCTCCTGCTCCTGCTCCTGCTCCTGCGCCGGTGGCGGCACCCTTGCCGACGCCCGCGCCACCGCGCCCTGCGGCCATCACACCCGTGCCGGCGGCCCCCGCGCCTGCCCCTGCCCCACCCGCAGGCGGCGCAGCAGCGCCACCCGCGGGTGGCAGCCCGCCATTGCCCACAGGTGGCTATCCCTACATGATGAAAGGCCCCGCGCGCCAGAAGAGCCTGTCCGAGCTGGCCAACGAACAGCTCAATGGGGGCAGGCGGCGCGACAAGATGGCCGAGGGTATTGCGGAGGCCGAGTTGCCCGACTGCATCCGTCCCGGCGGCAATCTGGTCAGTCTGGTGACGATCCCGATCGAGGTCGCCAGAGGCAAGTGCAAGCCCCCCAGGTAAGCCGTTCCCCTTCCATCCAAGGCTCCACCACCCATTCCCAAGCACCCAGGAAAGCACCATGTTCAAACGATTCTTCTCCCCCCGCCGCGCTGCGCTCTGGCTGCTGGGCCTGACGCTGGCGCTGGGCGTGGCCAACGCGGCGCACGCACAAGGCGCGGCGCCCATGACATCAGCGCCCGCGGCGCAGGCTTCCGCTGCCGTGGCCCCGGCGCTGTCCGCCAGCGCCGTCCTGCCGCCCACCGGCGATGTGGCCGCCACCAATCCCTACGGCTTGAAATCGGTGTGGGCCAAAGGTGACCTGGTGGCCCGTGGCACCTTGCTGGTGCTGGCCATCATGTCCCTGCTGAGCTGGTACCTGATCGTGGCCAAGCTGCTGGAGCAGCGCAGGCTGGACGCCCAGACCCGCGCCGCCCGCAAGGCTTTTGCCAGCGCCGACGCCTTGCAGCGCCGTGGCGAAGGAATGGAAAAGGACAGCCCCTTGCGTGGCATGGTGGACTCGGCGCTGGAAGCGGCACGCCGCTACTACAGCCTGTCCAGCCAGGTGGACATGGCCGATTGGCTCAGCCAGGACATCGTGCGCTCGGTGGCCAACCTGCAGATGCGTGCGCAGGAGGGCTTGTCGGTACTGGCCACGGTGGGCGCCACCGCGCCGTTCGTGGGCTTGTTCGGCACGGTCTGGGGCATCTACAACGCGCTGGTGACCATCGGCGCGTCGGGTCAGGCCTCCATCGACAAGGTAGCAGGCCTCGTGGGCGAGGCGCTGATCATGACGGCACTGGGCCTGGCCGTGGCCGTGCCCGCCGTGCTGGGCTACAACTGGCTGGTGCGGCGCAACCGCGTCACGCTGCATCTGATCAAGGGCTTCGGCTCCGAGCTGCACACGCAACTGCTGGTGGAAATCGACAAGAGCCAGCGCAGCGGCAGCAGTGCCCTGAAGCCCGCCTGAGCCATGGCGATCACCTTTCCTGAGAGCGAGGACGACGACAGTCTGTTGTCCGAGATCAACACCACGCCGTTGGTGGACGTGATGCTGGTGCTGCTGATCATCTTTCTGATCACCGTGCCGGTCATCAACACTTCGGTAGCGGTGCGTTTGCCCAGACTGCTCAATGAATTGCGCCAGGGCCAGCCCGATACGGTGGTGATCTCGGTGGACGCGAGTGGCGCCACGTATTGGCTGGACGCGCGGCTGACGGACGCGCTGGAACTGCAGGACCGGCTGCATCAACTGGCGGCCAGCAGTCCCCACAGCGAAGTGCTGATCCGGGGAGATGCGCGCGCCGACTACGCCGGCGTGGCGCGGGTACTGCGTGCCGCGCAGCAGGCCGGCGTCACGCGCATCGGCTTCGTCACCCAGCCGCCCGCGGGCGTCCACTGAGCACGGAGCGCACCATGGCCATCGACTTTGACGATCTGCCGGACCAGGAAGCCATGCCCCAGGAGACCTCGGGCATGAACATCACACCGCTGATCGACGTGCTGCTCGTGCTGCTTGTGATGCTCATCATCACCATTCCGATCCAGTTGCACACGGTCAACATGGAGTTGCCCGCCGGTGCGCCGCCACCCCAGGCAACAGAGCCGGTGGTCGTGAGGATAGAGGTTACGGCCCAGAATCAGCTGTTGTGGAACGCGCAGGCACTGGCCGACCCGGACGCGCTGCGACAAAGGCTTCAGGCGGCGGCCGCCTTGGCGGAGCAGCCCGAAATCCACATCCACTCGCACGCCAGCGCCAAGTACGACACGGTGGCCGCGGTGTTGACGGCGGCCCAGCGCCTGGGGTTGCAGAAGATCGGCGTCGTGGGTCTGGAGGAATACGGTCCCTGAGCGCCGCTCAGGACAGGTCCGACCTGCGGCTGTCCATGGGGGTGACAAAGGAGTCCGGCGCCCAGTCCGACACGAGGATGCTGTCCTCGAATTGACCGTCCTCCGTCGTCGTGTGTGAACGGGTTGTGCCTTGTGAGCGTCGCCGCCGCGACACCGTGGCCTGAAGCTCCTGCCTTGCCCGGTCCAGCACATCCGGTGTCACCGAATCTTCCACTGCCACGGGCTGGTCCGGTGCTCCGGAAACTAACATCTTGTAGATATCCTGCTCATTGGGCAGTTGTTCCGCTTCCACCACCTAGTAGGGCAGGCTGCAACGCGCAAACAGCTTGCGCTTGATTTGCTGATTGGTGTTCGACAGTCCCCCCGGACCCGGCACGTCCACGCAGCCGATGACCTTGCCATCGGAATCCACCACGGTGAAGGTGCAGTAGATGTCGCTCAGCAGCGCGAACCACTGCTCCCGGTCGCGATCCGCCTGCGGCTGCGTGAAACGCGTCACGGGCATCTTGATCATCACGTGATACTCGATGAAGGTCTTGACCAGCCAGCGCCATACGCGCCGCTCACGGGAATTGACCAACACCCGGGTCACGATGCGGGACTTGCGCGGAACGTGCCGCTGCTGACGATGTTGCCGATGCAGCCAGGCCGCGTACAGCAGAACTCCGGCGACCATGCCGACGGCCAAGGCCAGCCCGCTCACGATCCATGTCAGGGAGTTGCTCATGCGTCCGTTCGGCTTTCGCGTAACAAAATCCGACAAACTCTACCATCGAACCCGACGGGCAGACCCTGCCGGCTGTAACAACGTGTAGCGCTCGCCAGCCGCCCCACGCCGCGCACTGTGCCGCGCGGCGACTAGCCCGGCCCCAGCACGCGTTCGCGAATCTCCTGGTGCGCCAGGGCTGGCAGGCGCGGGCCGAACTGCGTGACGCAGCGCGCGGACGCCAGGCTGGCCAGGTCGCCCGCACGCTGGCAGCCGTGGCCAGCCGCGTAGGCATGCAGGAACCCGCCGGCGAACACGTCACCTGCGCCGTTGCTGTCCACCGGCGTCACCGGATGCGGCGCAATCTCCAGGTACTGGGCACCGTCGTACACCATGGCTCCGCGTGCGCCCAGGGTGATGCAAAAACGCTTGGCCACTTCCTGCAGGGCCTGCGCTGCCTGAGCGACGGTGGCCTGGCCCGACCACTGCAGTGCCTCGGCCTCGTTGCAGAACAGCAGATCCACACCATCGTCACCGAATATTTGGTCCACGCCGTCGCGGAAGTACTGCACCATGCTGCTGTCCGACAGGGTGTAGGCCACCTCGATGCCACGCGAGCGCGCAAACGCCTTGGCGCGCAGCGCCGCCTCACGCGCGCTGGGCGAGGTGACGAGATAGCCCTCGATGTACAGCAGGCGCGAAGCGGCCAGGGCATCGAAGTCGATTTCCGCGTGCGACAACGCGCTGGTCGTGCCCAGGAACGTGTTCATCGTGCGTTCGGCGTCGGGCGTGACCAGCACCAGGCAGCGCCCGGTCAGCCCCCCACCGATGCCCTCCGGCGCCACGCCATGGTGCGGATTCGTCGCCACGCCCGCCGCCTGCAGATCGGCCAGATAGAAGGCTCCCGCCTCGTCCGGACCGACACGGCAGGAGTAGAAGGCGCGGCTGCCGAAGTAGCTGGCCGTCACCAGGGTGTTGGCCGCGGAACCGCCACTGGCGCGCCCCTTGACGCCAAACTGATGCTGCAACCGGGCCAGCAGCGTCAACAGCCGCGGCTCGTCGATCAAGGTCATCATGCCCTTGGCGATGCCCTGTTCGCGCAGGAACTCATCCGGCACGACGAACTCCTTGTCCACCAGCGCGTTGCCCAGGCCGTAGATGTCAAAACGCGGTGCGCGGTCGTTGGGAATGCTGGACATGGGATGAAAGCCGTGAAAAGTCGAAAAGCACCGAGTCTACCGGCCGCGCAGGCCGGTGCGATTCCTGTTGCGAATCTCAGTGCGAGTGCGCCAGCCCGCTGACGCCCGTCACCAGGGCGATGCCCACGGCGAGCCAGACAATCTGCGCAGCCGTCTCGCGTGCGCTCAGGCGCCGCTGCAGTTGCGGAATCAGGTCCGCCAGCGCCACATAGATGAAGCTGCTGGAGGCCACGACCAGGAAGTACGGCAGAAAGTCCTGCAGGGCATCCACCAGTGCGTAGCCCACCAGCCCGCCCAGCGCCGTCACCGCCCCCGCCAGCGAAACCTTCATCAGGGCCATGCGCTGACTGCGCGAGCCGCCGCGCAGCACCACCAGATCGCCCATGTGGTGCGGCACCTCATGCGCCATGACGGCCACGGCGGTGATCAGGCCCAGCCGGAAGTCGGCCACGAAGGCCGAGGCGATCAGGATGCCGTCGCCGAATGCGTGCACGCTGTCGCCGGTGAGCACGGCCCAACTGCCGGGCTTGGCCGCATGCTGCGCGTGACCATGTGCACCATGACCGTGTGCGGCGTGGTCGTGGTTGTGCTCCAGAAGGCTCTCGTGGTGGTGCTCGTGCCCGTGGTGCCACAACTCCGCCTTGTCCAGCAGGAAGAAGAACACCAGCCCCACCAGCAGGGTCAGAAACAGCTCCTGGGCTCCAGCCTGACTCTCGAACGCCTCGGGCAGAAGGTGCAGGAACGCCGTGGCCAGCAAGGCGCCTGCCGCCAGGCTGAGCATGTGCTGCGTGAAACGCGCCACCAGTCCAAAGCTCAGGGCCGCGGCCAGCCACACGCTGCCGATGCCTGCCGCCAGGGTCGCCGCCAAGATTGCGATCAAAGTCATGTTCATTCACCCCCGCGCGCGCCACGGCGACATGGGGAAAGTTTCAAAAAAATGCCGCCTGGCCCAGGGCGCAGGCGGCCGGATGGCCGCACGCCGCCCCTGCGGGGCAGCGCCACGATCGAAGCTCAGGCCACGCCGTGCTTCTTGAACCACGCCAAGGCGCGCGTCCAGCCGTCTTCGGCCGCATCCTTGCGGTAACTGGGTCGGTAGTCGGCATGGAAGGCGTGCGGCGCTTCGGGGTACACCACAAACTCCGACGCCTTGGACGCCGCGTTGCCCGTGGCCAAAGCTGCCTTCATCTTATCAACCGTGTCAAGGGGAATGCCGCCGTCCTTGCCACCGTACAGGCCCAGCACGGGACCGTTCAGGCTCGGCGCGATGTCGATCGGGTTCTTGGGCGTGAGTTCGCTCACCGCGCCCACGATGCGTCCGTACCAAGCCACCGCGGCTCGAATGTGCTTGCTGTGGGCAGCGTACAGCCACACCTGGCGCCCACCCCAGCAAAAGCCGGTGATGCCCACGCGAGCCAGGTCGCCGCCGTGGGCGCCGGCCCAGCGCACGGCGGCGTCCAGGTCGCCGGCCACCTGCGCATCCGGCACCTTGGACACGACTTCGGCCATCAGCTTGGCCGCTTCGCCATATTGCGTGGGGTCACCCTGGCGCGCGTACAGCTCGGGGGCAATGGCCAGGTAACCAGCCTTGGCAAAGCGCCGGCAGGTGTCGGCAATGTATTCGTGCACACCGAAGATTTCCTGCACCACCAGCACCACCGGCAAGTTGGTCTTGCCCGCGGGCGCGGCGCGGTAGGCGGGCATCTCGAACCCGTTGACGTCGATGGTCACCTCGCCTGCAGTCAGCCCTTCCACCGACGTCTTGATGGCCGTCTGCGCCATGACGGGCAAGGTGGACGCCGCATAGCCCACGCCCAGCGCGGCCTTGAGCGCCGTGCGCCGCGTGGGGCCTGCTTCGGTGCTCTGGCCGGGCAGCAGGCTGTCAAACTCGGTCCTCAGGTCTTGTTTCAGCATCGCAGTCTCCAGGTTGGGATGGGAAGGGTGCAAGCTTATACGGAGCCGGACTTTTTCGCCGGCATCGGTCGTGCAGCCCGTCGTTCACGGGAGGCCCCCATTCAGGAGTGGCCCAAATATTTCTGTATTGACAGAAATTAATGATGGATTATGATGACGCCATGCAGCTATCCGACATCGCGCAACGGTTTGTGGTCCATTGGGGCGAGATGGGCTCGGCTTGGGGCGTCAACCGCACGGTGGCGCAAATCCACGCCCTGCTGTTCTTTCATGGCCGTCCCCTGCATGCCGAGGACATCAGCGACACCTTGGGCGTGGCCCGCTCCAACGTCAGCAACAGCCTCAAGGAACTGCTGAACTGGAACCTGATCCGCACCACCCACATTCTGGGCGACCGTCGCGACTACTTTGAAACCTCCTCCGACGTGTGGGAGCTGTTTCGCACCGTGGTGCGCGAGCGCAAGGAGCGTGAATTCGACCCCACCGTACGCATGCTGCGCGAACTGGTGGCGCAACCCGGCTTCGCCAATGAAACGCCAGATGCCCAAGACCGCGTGCGTGAAACGCAGCGCCTGATGGAGTCCCTGGGCACCTGGGCGGATGAGATGCTGCGCCTGTCCCCGGCCACGCTGGAAAAGGTGCTGCGCATGGGTGCCAACGTGCAGAAGTTCGTGCGCGGCCCCGAGGAAGCCTTGCCCGCCACCGGAGCCGATCTCCTGCCACCTACGTTCTAGCCCCTTTTTTTGACCATTAAGTTCTGTTTATACAGAATTTTCAAATACAAAGAAATCAACCAAAATTGCATGGAGGTGTTGTCATGAAAATTCTGTTGTGTGGGGCTGCCGGCTTCATTGGTCGCCACGTCGATGCGGCGTTGCGCGCTGCAGGGCACCAGGTGCTGCGGGGCGTGTCGCAGGCCCGCGGTGGGCCGGATGAAGTGGTGATGGATTTCGTGCACGACACGTCGGTCGCCTCATGGCTGCCGCGCCTGAACGGAGTGGACGCCGTGGTGGTGGCCGTGGGCGTGCTGCGCGACAGCGCCAAGCGACCTCAGCGCGCCATCCACACCGATACCCCCACCGCGCTGTTCGAGGCTTGCGCACTGCAAGGCGTGCGCCGCGTGCTGTACGTCTCCGCCCTGGGCATCGAGGGCAACGACAGTGCCTACGCCGTCACCAAGCGCGCCGCCGAGCAGCGCCTGCAGGCGCTCACCGAGCACGGTCGCCTGGACGGGACGGTCCTGCGCCCCAGCGTGGTCTTCGGGCAGGGCGGTGCCAGCAGCGGACTGTTTCTGGGACTGGCGCGTCTGCCGTTGCTGGTGCTGCCGCGCCCGGTGCTGCAGGCCCGGGTGCAGCCGGTACATGTGCTGGAACTGGCCGAGGCCGTGGTGCGGCTCCTGGCTCCGTCCAACACCCCGCCCGGGATGGTCGAATGCGTGGGCCCGGAATCCGTCACCTTGGCCGACTTCATCGCCAGCCTGCGCGCGCAGCAGGGTCGCACCACGGCTCGGGTGCTGCCCCTGCCCGACTGGATCACGCGACTCAGCGCGCACGTAGGGGACCTGATCCCCGTGGGTCCATGGGGCACGCAGGCCCTGTCCTTGCTCGCCCAGGACAACGTGGGCGATGTGACGACCATCACGGCGCTGCTGGGGCGCGCACCCACCCACTACCGCCACTTCCTGCAGGCGAAGGCGGGGGCTGCATGAGCACGCCCCTCCCCCTGCCGGAACTGAAACTGCTGCGCCACAGCGTGGGACTGGTCTGGCTGGGCACGGCCCTGGTCAGCGTGCTGGAATGGCGGGGCCAGGGTACGGCGCTGTTGCACGATGCCGGCTTGCAAACCCCGTGGCTCATCGACACTTTGATCGGCGCGGGTGCCGCCGCGGACGGCATCCTGGGCGTGCTCTTGTGCGTGCGCCCGGCTCGCTCGGTCTATCTCGCGGCAATCGGGATGATGCTGGTGATGACCGTCGTGGCCACGTACCTGTTGCCCGCACTGTGGCTGCATCCATTGGGCCCCTTGCTCAAGAACCTGCCCATCGCCGCCGCGTTGTGGCTTCTCTGGAGAACCACCCCATGAACAGCTACCTGATTGTCAAATGGATTCACATCGTGTCCAGCACCCTGCTGGTGGGCACGGGCTTCGGGTCGGCCTTCTACATGCTCTTCACCAACCGCAGCGGCAGTCTCGCGGCACAGGCGGTCGTCAGCCGCCTCGTGGTGCGGGCCGACTGGTGGTTCACCGCGCCCACGGTCATCGTGCAGCCAATCTCGGGGATATGGCTGGCGCATCAGGCGGGCTGGCCGCTGTCCACACCCTGGGTGGCCCTGTCGCTCGGGCTGTTCGCCCTGGCGGGGCTGTGCTGGCTGCCGGTGGTGTACCTGCAGATCCGCATGGCGGCCACCGCACAGCAAGCCCACACCGCTGGCGCCCCCTTGCCCGAGGGTTACTGGCGCGACGCCCGCCGGTGGGAGAGACTGGGATACCCGGCATTCATCGCCATGGTGGGCGTGTTCTTCCTGATGGTGAACAAGCCGACGCTGTGGGGCGGATAGCGCCGCGTAGCTGCGTGGAAGACGGCACGCTCAGGCGACGCGCTCAGGCAGTGCGCGCGGCCGCTGCAATGTCCAGCGAACGCAGGCGCAGCGCCGGGTCGAACACGTCGCACACCAGGATGAACTCATCCGCCTGCGTGGTCTGCGCCAGGCGCTCGAAGCCGGCGCGCACCGTCTGCGGCCCGCCGATGACGGCGGCGGCCAGAAAGTCGGCAATCGCGGCGCGCTCTTGCGGCGGCAACTGCGCGAGGTAGCCCTCCACCGGCGGCGGCAGACGGCCGCGCCGGCCGGTGATGATGCCCAGCACGCGCTGGTAGGTACTGCTGGCCAGGAACTCGGCCTCCTCGTCCGTGGGCGCGGCGATCACCGGCACACCGATGGCCACATAGGGCCGCGCCAGCGTGGCCGAAGGTCGGAACAGGCCGCGGTACAGCTCCAGCGCCTGCAACAGGTAGCGCGGCGCGAAGTGCGAGGCAAAGGCATAGGGCAGGCCCAGTTCCGCCGCCAGCCGGGCCGAGAACAGGCTGGAGCCCAGCAGCCAGATCGGCACGTTGGTGCCCGCGCCCGGTATGGCAACCAGCCGCTGACCCGCCTGCGCCGGCGCCAACAGACGCTGCAGCTCGGCCACGTCACGCGGAAAGTCCTCTTCGCTCTCTGGCCGGTCGCGCCGCAAGGCACGCAGGGTGAGCGGGTCGGTGCCGGGCGCGCGGCCCAGGCCCAGGTCGATGCGGCCCGGGTACAGCTCGGCCAGCGTGCCAAAGGCCTCGGCCACCACCAGCGGCGCATGGTTGGGCAGCATCACGCCGCCGGAGCCGACGCGGATGGTCTGCGTGCCCCCGGCAATGTGCCCCACCAGCACCGCCGTGGCGGAGCTGGCAATGCCTGGCATGTTGTGGTGCTCGGCCAGCCAATAGCGCGTGAAGCCCAGCGCCTCGGCATGCCGCGCCGTGCGCAGCGCAATGGCCAGCGCATCCGCCACCGTGCCGCCCTCGCGCACGGCCACCAGGTCCAGCATGGAGAGGGCGATGGAGTTCAGGGATTTCATGCCGGCATTGTCGGCGGCGCTGGCGGGGTTTGCTGACTGAGGGGAATGGGGACGAACTGAGTCGCCGGGGGTGCCATGAATGATTCAAATCGACCAGCGGCTGTCACTGTTGGCATACGGCCGCGTGACCGCTGTGCAATGCGCAGGGTTCGGTCGCACCACGCAGTTGACGTATTTGCTGGTTATGAACTCCAAGGCCGCGCCCTCGTGAACTTGACCCTTGGACTCCACAGGTCCGGATCTCCTGGATCGGCTCCAGCAGCCACAAGAAGCTGCGTTCCTTTCAGACCCAGCCGCAGTAGCACTGACTCTTGGGAAGTGGGAGCGACCCTAACATAGAAGTCACCTTCTCGTTGCCAGGTCCCTCTGCTCCCGAACTCGTCGCACCGTGGTCCCATGCATTCATACGCTCCCTGGCGGACCTTCAAAACCGTCGATTCGGCTATCCAGTCACCTTCCATTTCATGATCGCTGCGCACAAATGGATTCCAGTCGATACCGTCTTCCCTTGCCCAGGCGCCGAATAGCAGCGCAGCCATCACTATGCATAACACAGCTAATGCGCCCAGCGTCGTCTTTGAAAAAAAACCGAGTCGCATCGGAATTTATCCTGCGCTGCCCAATGACGCTGTCAAAAAATCCGATTTCCGCGCAAATGATGGGTTGGCCCTCACGGCTCAAATGCTCACTTTGTGACTTTTAGCCGGGCCGTGACAGAAAGCGCTTGACCGGACACTTTGTCTTTGATGTTCGCAGTGATCTTGTAGTCACCAATTGGATCCGTATTGTCGAAGCCTACGGTCATGCTTGCTTGGCCAAGCTGCAAGAGCCGTTGCTGCACAGGCTTTCCAGTCCAGACCGGGCCGCCACCGGCTGGTGTTTTACTTCCGTCTGGGGCTTCAAGAACGAATTCGGACGCTACGTCGCAGACACCACCGGCATTTGTTGAGCAGCCATGAAATATGAGCATTGCCGAGACCGATGCGCCAAGACGGACTGTATTGGTAGCACTCAATTTCGGCGGGGTCGTGAACGAGTTCCATGTTTGGCGAAACTGCCCTTCGTCCGCAGTAAGAACTATTTGTGCGCCAAAGTCTCCTGCACTGCGCATGCTTTCAGTATCAGGGATCGCTTTTCCAGTCGCGTCAATCCATGCGCCTTGAGCTGTGAACGGCAGTAGCGCAGCAAGTAATGTCGAATACCATTTCATTAGAGAGACTCCAATATTGAGGGCCAACGTCGAAGCTGCCCGGCACGCAGCATAGGCCGCGAAGCGGCATCGTGCTTCTGCGTGTCCGCGCCGAGCGAAATGTTAAGAGTGTCATTCATAGACAAGTGGGAGCGTGACGCGCAACGCAAACCATGCAAGAAAAAACATCCCGGGAATAAGGCAGGCACGGACTGCGAGTTTCGGCCAAACATACGTGCCCGTAGACAAAACAATCTGACGAACATAAACACGGTGTGCGGCAATGAAGGTCAAGATTGCTGCAAATGACAAAAGCGCAGCAGCGGCAAGCGCCGAAAATATGCAGCGAAGGAAGAACTCAACTGGATCTGTTTGAAATGTGATTAGACGCGGAACCACGCGGCTTCGCGACAGCAATAACTCGCCTTGTTGCCAAATTTGATGCGTGCCCTGCAGCAGAACTACTGCGATCACGACGCACGCCGAAACCGCAACAAAAGCGGTCCCCAGTACTACCGGCAGAGATCTTGGGGGCGGCGGCATGGCACTTTTAACGTGATATAGCCCGCAAAACCCGGCTGATACATCCGGGACGTACCGATACATCTTCCTGGCAAAACGCGCGAAGCCCGCTTGAACATTGGGTCGGTAGCCTGTATAGGTTCGGTATTTGCACTATAGCGTCAAAATGGAAAAGGTAAACCTCTGCGCCCTCAGTGCGCCTTGTCCCAGTTCGGCCCCACGCCCACTTCGGCCAGCAGCGGCACCTTGAGGTGCGCCACGCCGGCCATGAGGCGTGGGATCTCGGTCCGGACCCAGTGCACCTCGGCTTCGGGCACTTCGAACACCAGTTCGTCGTGCACCTGCATGATCATGCGGGTGCCACGCCGTTCGGCGTCCAGCACCTGTTGCACCTTGACCATGCTGAGCTTGATGAGGTCCGCCGCCGTGCCCTGCATGGGCGCGTTGATGGCGGCGCGTTCGGCGGCGCTGCGGCGCGGGCCGTTGGGGGAATTGATCTCGGGCAGGTACAGGCGCCGGCCGAACACGGTTTCCACATAGCCTTGCGCCTTGGCTTGCGCACGTGTGGTTTCCATGTAGTGTTTCACGCCGGGGTAGCGCTCGAAGTAACGCTCCACGAAATTCTTGGCCGCGGTGTTGTCTATCCCTAAGCTGTGCGCCAGGCCGTAGGCGCTCATGCCGTAGATCAGGCCAAAGTTGATGACCTTGGCGTAGCGCCGCTGCTCGCTGGAGACCTCGTCCGTGCGGATGCCAAAGACCTCGGCCGCCGTGGCGCGGTGCACGTCCATGCCGTCGTGGAAGGCCAGCAGCAGGGCGGCATCGCCGCTGATGTGCGCCATGATGCGCAGCTCGATATGCGAGTAGTCGGCGCTGGCAATCACGCAGCCGGGCGGGGCCACGAAGGCCTCGCGCACGCGCCGCCCCTCGGGCGTGCGGATGGGAATGTTCTGCAGGTTGGGGTCGTTGCTGGAGAGGCGCCCGGTCACGGCCACGGCCTGGGCGTAGTGCGTGTGCACCCGGCCCGTGCGCGGCAGCGCCAGTTGCGCCAGCTTGTCGGTGTAAGTGCCCTTGAGCTTGGCCAGGCCCCGGTGCTCCAGGATTTTGGCCGGCAGGGGGTAGTCCTCGGCCAGCTTTTCCAGCACTTCCTCGTCGGTGCTGGGGGTGCCGGTGGCGGTTTTCTTGACCACGGGCAGGCCCAGTTGGGTGAAGAAGATTTCGCCGATCTGCTTGGGGCTGGACAGGTTGAAGGGCTGGCCGGCCAGGGCATGCGCCTCGGTTTCGAGCTGCAGGATGCGTTGGCCCAGTTCATGGCTTTGCGCGGCCAGCGTGGGCGCGTCGATGAGCACGCCATTGCGCTCGATGCGGTACAGCGCCTCGCTGCTTTGCATTTCCAGCTCGTAGATGTAGCGCAGCCCTTTTTCGTCATTTCCGGCGGCCTGCAACTGCGGCCACAGCGTGCGGTGCACGTCCAGCGTCATGTCCGAGTCCTCGCACGAATACTGCGCGACCTTGGCAATGTCCACCTGGTCAAAGCAGATCTGGTGCGCGCCCTTGCCGCACAGGTCTTCAAAGCTGATGCCGCTGCGCCCCAGGTGCCGCAGCGCCAGGCTGGCCAGGCCGTGCGGCTTGTGCACCTCCAGCACGTAGCTTTGCAGCATGGTGTCGTGCGCGTAGCCCTGCACCTCGATGCCATGGTTGGCGAACACGTGCCGGTCGTACTTGACGTGCTGGCCCAGCTTGGGCCGCGTGGCGTCTTCCAGCCAGGGCCTGAGGCGCGCCAGCACCTCGTCGCGCGGCAGTTGCGCCGGTGCATCCGGATAGTTGTGCGCCACGGGGATGTAAGCCGCCTCGCCCGGTGTGACGCTGAAACTGATGCCCACGATCTCGGCGCGCATTTCGTCCAGCGAGGTGGTTTCGGTGTCCAGTGCCACCAGTTCGGCCGCCTGGATCTTCGCCAGCCAGGCGTCAAAGGCCTCCCAGGTGAGGACGGTGTCGTAGGCGAGCTGCGTCACGCCGGAGGCAGCGGGCGCGGCGTCGTTGGCGGCGGCATCGGGTTCGTCGAACAGGCCGGGTTCACGCGGGCTGGCGGCACCGGAAGCCGCCGTGCCGCGCTTGCTTGGCGCGGCGCCCGCGTCCGCGGCCGCGACCGGATCGCCCAGCGCCTTGGCCAGCCCCTTGAAGCCGAATTTTTCGTAAAACGTCTTCAGTTCCGGCGTCTGTGCTGCACCAAGCGCTATCGAATCCAGAGCAGGCAAACCCGGTACGTCCTCCGCGAGAGCGCAGTCCGTCTTGATGGTGAGCAAGCGGCGCCCGGTGGGCAGCCAGTCCAGCGTGGCGCGCAGGTTGTCGCCTACCGCACCCTTGATCTTGTCGGCGTTGGCCACGATGGCGTCCAGCGAGCCGTATTCCTGCAGCCACTTGGCGGCGGTCTTGGGGCCCACCTTGGGCACACCGGGCACGTTGTCGATGGCGTCGCCCACCAGGGTCTGGTAGTCCACCATCAGGTGCGCCGGCACGCCAAACTCGGCCTGCACGCCGGCCAGGTCGCGGCGCTTGCCGTTCATGGTGTCGATGATGGTGATGTGTTCGTTCACCAGTTGCGCCAGATCCTTGTCGCCGCTGGAGATGACCACCTCGATGCCCTGCCGTGCCGCGGTGACGGCCAGCGTGCCGATCACGTCGTCGGCCTCGACCCCGGGAAGGGCCAGCACCTTCCAGCCCATGAGTCGCACGGCCTCGTGGATGGGCTCGATCTGCGTGCGCAAGTCGTCCGGCATGGGCGAGCGGTGCGCCTTGTACTCGGGGTAGATCTCGTCGCGAAAGGTCGGCCCCTTGGCGTCGAACACGCAGGCCGCGAAATCGCAGGGCACCTCCTTGCGCAGGGCCTGCATCATGTTGATCATGCCGCGGATCGCGCCCGTGGCCTGGCTCGTCGGATCGCCCGGCACGGCACGCAAATCGGGCATGGCGTGAAACGCCCGGTACAGGTAGCTGGAGCCGTCAACCAGCAGCAGGGTCTTCTTGGGTGAAGGGGGTGGGGTGTCGCTCATGCAGGGATTGTGCCTGCGAGCGGGACTGCGCGCGTCGATTCACGCCGTGCCAGCGCCGCCGCCACGTCGCGGGCGTCCAGCCCGTACATGTCGGCAAATTCGGCAGGCGTCTTGCCGCTGGCGTCAAAGGCGCGCAACAGGGCTTCCTGACGGGCACGGCGCGCGTCGAACTCGGCCAGCGCCTCTTCCAGCAGGGCACGGGCCTGGGCGTCGTGGGTGTGCACGCGGGCCAGCAGTTCCTGGCCCGTCAGGCCCGAGGCCTCGAACGCAGCCACCAGTTGTGCCCGCAGCGCGGGGCGCGGATCCTTGGCGCGTGCGTCGCGATGCTTGCGCTGCAGGCGCCGCCGGAACAGCTCCAGCAGCGCGGCACACACATGCTCGGGTGCCACTGCCTCCACGGCGTGGCCCTGCAGGTCGTGCCGCGGCTTGCCGGCGGCCACGCACTGCAGGTACCGTGTGGAACGCGTGTGCACGCCCAATGCGGCCTTGAGCGTGTCGCGCTCGAAGTGCTCGGGATGCAGCGCCAGCAGTTCCTGAAAGACCCCCAGCTTCAGGGGCAGGAACTGCGCGCCAAACAGCTGCGGATAGAGCTCGTAGAGCTTTTCCAGAATAGCCTGCACAGGGCGCGCCTGGGGCGGCTGACCGGCCGCTTCTGTGGGCTGCGCGCATGCGGCCGCTGGAGTGGAAAAGTCCTTGGAATTCAACGTCATGGGAATCTATGCGTAAGGTCAAAGCCCGCCATTGTGCAGCGAGCGGACACGCGCTGCCGCCACGCGTCGATGAAACCCTGCGTCACCCCAGCAGGCGCGCCGCTTCCTGCGCCGCCACGCGGCCCTCGTCGGTGGGAACCACCCAGACCTGCACGCGGCTATGCGGGGCATGGATGGGCAGCACCTGGTCACCCACGGCCTGCTGGTTCAGATCGTCGCTCAGCGCGATCCCCATCCAGGCCAGGCGCTCGCACACCTGGGCGCGCAGCAGGGTGTCGTGCTCACCGATACCGCCGCTGAAGGCCAGCACGTCCAGACCGCCCAGGCAGGCTACCAGGGCGCCGGATTCGCGCACGACACGGTAGGTGAACAGATCAATGGCCCGCTGCGCATCGGCGCTGCCATCGGCACGAAGGCGCCGCATGTCGGCCGAAATGCCGGACACGCCCAGCAGGCCGCTTTGCCGGTACGGCAGGGTTTCCAGCCGATCGTGGTCCCAGCCCTGCTCCATCAGGTACAGCAGCACGCCCGCATCCAGCGCCCCGGTGCGCGTGCCCATCATCAACCCGTCCAGCGCGGAGAACCCCATGGTCGTGGCGCAGCTGCGCCCCCCGCGCGCAGCGCACAGACTGGCGCCGTTGCCCAGGTGCGCCATCAGCACGCGCCCCGATGCGTGGCTGCTGTGCTGCTGCAATACACCCATGACGTATTGGTAGGACAGACCATGGAAACCGTAGCGGCGCACGCCCTGCTCCGACAAGGCTTGCGGCAGGGCAAAGCGGTAGTCCACCTCGGGCAGGCTGGCATGGAAGGCCGTGTCGAAGCAGGCCACCTGCGGCAGCTCCGGGAATGCCTGCCGAAACGCGCGCACGCCCAGCAGATTGTGCGGCTGGTGCAGCGGCGCCAGGGAGTTGAGCCGCTCCAACTGCTGCAGCACTTCGGCATCGACGCGCACACTGTCACGAAACGTCTGGCCGCCATGCACCACGCGGTGGGCCACGGCCTCAATCGGGGGAAATGCCGGTTCGCTGACCAGCAGTTCTCGCAGGCTGCGCAGAGCGCGGTCAAACGGATTGCCTTCGCCGGGCGGCAGTGGCTGCTTGTGGTGCCGCCCCTGCCACGTCCACTCCAACACCGGCGCGCCGCCGGGCTCCAGCCCCTGGATACAGCCCGTGAACACGCTGGGCAACACTTCGGCGCCCTGGCGCGGATGCACGGAAAACTTCAACGTGGATGAACCCACGTTCACCGCAAGAATGGCCACGCGCGCTCCCTTACCAGGCCTGACGCGGCTTGTCGCGGCGCGCGTTGTTGGCCGCCACCACCGCCAGCAGGGCCGAGGCCACGCGATTGCTGGGACCGTCGGCGCGGCTGGTCAGTGCGATGGGCACGCGCGCACCCAGGACCAGACCCGAGCAACTGGCGCCGGCCAGATACTCCAACTGCTTGGCCAGCATGTTGCCCGACTCCAAGTCCGGCACGGCCAGGATGTCGGCGTCGCCCGCCACCGTGGACTGGATGTGCTTGACCTGCGCCGCGTGCGCGGAGATGGCGTTGTCGAAAGCCAGCGGGCCGTCGAGCACACCGCCGTGGATCTGTCCGCGGTCGGCCATCTTGCACAGCGCGGCGGCATCCAGGGTGGAAGGAATGTTGGGATTGACGGTCTCCACCGCCGACAGAATGGCCACCTTGGGCTTGGTCACGCCCAGCAGGCGCGCAAAGTCGATGGCGTTCTGGATGATGTCCACCTTGTCGTGCAGCGTGGGCAGGATGTTCAGCGCCGCGTCGGTAATGAGCAAGGGCTTGCTGTACAGCGGCACGTCGAAGCGAAACACGTGCGACATGCGTCGACCGGTGCGCAACGCCGGCATGGCCAGCACGGCACGGATCATTTCGTCGGTGTGCAGGCTGCCCTTCATCAGGACCTCCACGTCGTTGTTCGAGGCCATCTCCGCCGCCCGCGCCGCGGCGGCGTGGCTGTGCGGCTCGGAGATGATCTCCACACCGTCCAGGTCGATGCCGGCTTCGTGCGCGATATGGCGGATGCGCACCTCAGGTCCCACCAGCACGGGCACGATCAGACCGTGGTGGGCCGAGTCCATGGCACCACTGAGCGACTCCACGTCGCAGGGGTGCACGACCGCGCAACGCACGGCAGGCATGCCCTTGCCCAACGCCAGCAGTTCCTTGAAGCGCGCTTCCGGGTCGAACAACTGGATGCGCGGCGCGTTCACTCGCGGCAGGCACACCTTCTCGGTGGGCGCCAGCACGGTGGCCGTGCCCTGCAATACACGCTCGCCCTTCTGGTTCACCACCTGGCAATCGAGCACGACCGTCTTGCGTGCGGGGTCCTTGCTCATGACGATCACCGTCACGGTGAGTGTGTCGCCCACGCGCACCGGTTTAACGAAGTGCAGAACCTGCTCCATGTAGATGGTGCCGTAGCCTGGGAACTGCGTGCCCAGCAAGGCCGAGATCAGCGCCCCGCCCCACATGCCGTGCGCCACGACGCCATGAAAGCGCGTGTCGTTGGCGTATTCGGCGTTCAGGTGGGCAGGGTTGGTGTCGCCGGAAACGGCGGCAAAGGCCTGTATGTCGGCCAATGTCAGCGTGCGCAGCAAGCGCGCGCTCTGGCCGACGGCGATTTCGTCAAAGGTGACGTTCTCTATGAGGTCGGTGTTCAGGGTGAGGTTCATGATGTGTTGGAGGTACGGACTTCGACCGGAATATGGGCATGTGACAGCAGCCGATGTTGAGTCGATTCTATGGCCCGCACGTGACAGACATTGAGGAGACGAGTCCAAAACGCATGGCGCGCGCCACGCCTTGCACACCCCGCTTCGAGTGCATGGCGCTGGTCCATAAAATGACGCAAGTCAACAACCCTAGCAGGGCACGAGCCATGTACGTCGTGATCTTTCGCGCCAGGGTGCGCACACTCGACAGCGAGTATTCCCGGATCGCCGCCCAGCTGCGCGAATTGGCGCTTCAACAGTTTGGCTGCCTGGAATTTCATGCACTGAACGAGGGCGCGAACGAAGTGGCGCTGTCCTACTGGCCCGACGAGCAGAGCATCCGGGCCTGGAAGAGCCATGCCGACCACGTGCTCGCACAGCAACTGGGTCGGGAACGCTGGTACGCCTCGTACACCGTGTAGGTGGCACAGGTCACACGCGAATACCGCATGGGCTGCTGAGCCAAGCGCCCTCGCCAACGCGGCGACGGCGCTCCGGCTTTGGCAACATCGCATCGCGTTTTGGTATATTTACCAAACATGTCCACATTACCTGTTTCTGCATCCCGGGCCCGGCGCCCACGCGTTCACCTTGGTGCTGCAAAGCCGACCACCGCACCGTTCGAGTGCGCACCAGTGTTGCCCAGGACCCTGGGTGAGGCGTTGGCCGTGCTGCCCACACCGGGCAACACGCGCGAGCGCATCCTGCACGCCGCCGTCACGGTGCTCAATGACGAGGGCTTCGGCGCGCTGACCCAGCAACGTGTGTGCACCGAAGCCGGTGTTCGTCAAAGTCACCTGACCTACTACTTCCCGACGCGCAACGATTTGTTGCGCGAGACCGTGGCCTACAGTTGCGAGGCCATGATGGGGCCGATCAGCCGTCATGGCGATGCGGGAGTCCTCACGCTGGATGCGCTGCGCGAAGTCATGACCACCTCGCACGAGGACCGGCGCTGGTCGCGGCTGATGACTGCGCTGATGGTCGCCTCTGATGAAGACGATCGCATCAAGCCGTGGCTGGCGGCATTCGACCAGCGCATGCGCGACAACCTGCGCGGCTACTTTGCCAGCGTGGGGCTGACCGTGACAGACGTCGAGGTCGAGGTCCTGCACGCCGCATTTGCCGGCGCGATCCTGACCGATCTGGCCCAGTCCACGCCTGATTCCCTGGCACGCGCACAGCGTGTGATCCGCACCGTGTTTGAAAGCACCGTTGCCGCCGCCCAGGCCCGCGCCGGCACCCCACGCAAGAAAGTGCGCAAACCATGATCGCGGCACCCAAGACCCTTTGCCTCCTTGCACTCAGTCTGTCGCTCGTCGGCTGTGCCGTCGGCCCCGACTATGCGCCAGCGCCATTGCCCGTAGCGCAACGATGGCAAGCCGCTGCCCCAACGACGCCCACTTCCCGATCGACCGTTCCCTCCCCGACAACGGACGCAGCCGGCCTGCACGACCCGGTGCTGGCCGATCTGGTCGCCCAGGCGCGACACGCAAGCCCCACGCTGGCGGCGGCGGCGGCACGCCTGGACGCGGCACGCGCCGCGCTGCGCGCCAACAATGCCGGCCTGTGGCCGAGCGCATCGGCCAGCGCATCGGCTTCCCGGACAAGAGCACCCGACACACCGGCGCTGGGTGCCAGCACCAATGCGGGCGTCACCACGACGCAGCGTTTTACGGGTCTGGTCGCGGGTTGGGAGCTGGACCTTTTTGGCAGCGTGCGCCGCGGCGGCGAGGCGGCGCTGGCCCGCGCCCAGGCCATGGAGGCCCAGGCCCATGCCGTCGGCATCACGCTGTCCGCCGAGGTGGCCAGTCACTACGTGAATCTGCGGGCGTGCGAAGTGCTCACGCGCGAGATGGACCTGGACGCCCGCTCCCGCCAAAACACCGAACGCCTGCTCACGCTCAAGGAGAAGGCGGGTTTCGTCGCACCGGCCGAGGTGGGGCTGGCCCGCGCCAGCACCGCCGAGGCCACGGCGCGCCTGACGGCGCAGCGCGCCGACTGCGACCTGACCGTGAAGGCACTGGTGGAACTCACCACCCTGAGTGAGCCCGACCTGCGCCAGCGCCTGGCCGGTGCGCCGGGACAGTTCCCAGATGCACCCATCTCCGCCCGGCTGGACGTGCCCGCGGCTGCGCTGGCGCAACGCCCCGACCTGCGTGCTGCCGAACGCGACATGGCTGCCGCAGCCGCTGACATCGGCGTGGCTCAGGCTGATCGCTACCCGCGCCTGTCGCTCACCGGCAGCATTGGGCGCAGCGTCACGCGCAGCGCCGGAGTTCAGGTCGCGGGCGGGTCCTGGTCGGTGGTTCCGGCGCTGGCACTGCCACTGCTGGACGGTGGCCATCGCGGCGCTGCCGTCGAGGTCGCTCAGGCCCGCTACCACGAAGCCCAAGCACGCTGGCACGAGCAGGCCCTGCGCGCCGTGCGCGAGGTGGAAGAGGCGCTGGTGCGGCTGGACAGCGCCCAGGGGCGTATGGCCGATGCGGCACAGTCGGTGCGGGGCTACCGCGCCTATCTCGACGCTGCCGACGCCCGCGTGCGTGCCGGCGCCGGCAGCCTGATGGAGCTTGAAGAGGCGCGCCGTGCCGTGGTGCTCGCGCAGGGCGTCGCCGTGAACGTCGAGCGTGAGCGCCTTCTGGCCTGGATTGCCCTGTACCGGGCTGTCGGCGGCACCTGGGCCTCCCCATCCGCACCTGTTTCCCAAGGACCGCAACCATGAACCCTCCTTTCACTGCCGATGCGCCCAAAGGCGCTCTCCGCTCGCGTCGGGTCGCACGCCGAGTGCTCGCCGTGGCAACCATTGCCGCCCTGGGAACCGCGGGCATCGCCTGGAACGGGCACGCGGCCGACGGACCGTCCGACCGGGGCGGCGCCAAGCCCGCGCTCACCGTAACCGTGGTGCGTCCGCTGGCGCAGGACCTGCCGGTTGCCCTCACCGCCAACGGCAACATCGCGGCCTGGCAGGAAACCGTGATTGGCGCGGAGGTGGCGGGGTTGCGCCTCGCGGAGGTGCATGTGAACGTGGGTGATGCCGTGCGACGCGGTCAGTTGCTGGCCACACTCAATGCCGACAGCGTCCAGGCCGAACTGGCGCAGCAGCGTGCCATCGTGGCCGAGGCCGAAGCCACGCTGGCGGAGGCGCGGGCCAACGCGCAGCGCGCCCAAACGCTGGAGGCCTCGGGCGCGCTCAGCGCCCAGCAGATCCAGCAATATGCCACCGGCGCGGCCACCGCCGCGGCACGTCTGGAAGCCGCGCGCGCCATGCTGCGCAATGCCGAACTGCGGCTGCACAACACGCGCATCGTGGCCAATGACCATGGGGTGATTTCCGGCCGGCAAGCCACTGTGGGCAGCGTGGTGCAGCCCGGACAGGAGCTGTTCCGCCTGATCCGCCAGAACCGCCTGGAGTGGCGCGCCGAACTGGCGGCCAGCGAGTTGCGACGCGTACGCCCCGGACAGAACGTCGTGCTGACCACGCCGGCGGGCGCCAGCGTCAATGGCAAGGTGCGCGTGGTGGCCCCTACCGTGGATCCGCAAACGCGCACCAGTCTGGTCTACGTGGATCTGGCCACGCCCAGCGAGGCGCGCGCCGGCATGTACGCCAGGGGCAGCTTCGAACTGGGCCACTCCGCCGCGCTGACCGTGCCCCGCCAGGCGGTCGTGGTGCGCGACGGCTTCAGCTGGGTGTTCGTGCTCAAGCCCGACTCGCGCGTCGAGCGCGTCAAGGTCGCGACCGGGCGCGGTGGTGGCGAGCGCACGGAGATCACCGCCGGTCTGAAGGCCGACCAGTCCGTCGTGGCCGCGGGCGCGGGCTTCCTCAACGACGGAGACCTGGTGGCGGTTGCACAGTCCACGCCCGCAGGCGGCAAGCCATGAATGTCTCCACCTGGTCGATACGCAACCCCATTCCGGCGGTGGTGTTCTTCATCCTGCTCACGTTCGCCGGCCTGGCCAGCTTCCAATTCACTGGCGTGCAGGATTTTCCCGACATCGAATTCCCCATGGTCACGGTGAATGCCTCGCTGCCCGGGGCGGCACCCGCGCAACTTGAAACCGAGGTGGCGCGCAAGATCGAGAACGCGGTGGCCACGCTGGAGGGCGTCAAGCACATCTACACCAATGTCCTCGATGGCTCCGTGGCGGTTTACATCGAGTTCGTTCTGGAAAAGAGCGCAGCCGAGGCCACCAACGAGGTGCGCGATGCCATCAGCCAGGTGCGTGCCGACCTGCCGGGCGAGATGCGCGATCCGCTGATCCTCAAGGCCACGACCTCGGGGCGGCCCATTCTGACCTACACCGTGTCCTCGGACAGTCAGGACGAGGAAGCCGTGTCATGGTTCATCGATAACACCGTGACCAAACGGGTGCTGGCGGTATCCGGCGTGGGGCGGGTGGGGCGCGTGGGCGGCGTCACGCGCGAAATCCGCGTTGAACTCGACCCGGAGCGGTTGGCGGCCTTGGGAGTAACCGCGGCCGACGTCTCGCGCCAATTGCTGCAGGTCCAGCAGGAAGTGCCGGGAGGACGCGGCGACGTGGGTGGCGCGGAGCAGGCCATTCGCACCATCGCCACGACGCGCAGCGTGGCCGAGCTGTCCGTTCTGGATCTGCCCCTGCCAGATGGCCGCCATGTGCGCCTGGACCAGGTGGCGCGTGTCGCCGATACCACTGCCGAACGCCGCTCCAGCGCCCTGGCCGGTGGCAAGCCGGTGGTGGCCTTCGAGGTAAGTCGCACCAAGGGTGCGAGTGAAATCACCGTCGCCGCCGGAGTGCGCAAGGCCGTCGAGGAATTGCGTGCCGCGCACCCGCGCCTGTCCATCGTGGAGAGCATCGACAACGTGGCGGCGGTGCAGGAGAACTTCCAGGGATCGATGATGCTGCTGTACGAGGGCGCCATCCTGGCGGTGATCGTGGTGTGGTTCTTCCTGCGGGACTGGCGCGCCACTCTGGTGGCCGCGGCGGCGCTGCCCTTGTCCATCATTCCCACCTTCCTGGGCATGTATCTGTACGGATTCACCCTGAACACCGTGACCCTGTTGTCCCTGGCGCTGGTCGTGGGCATCCTGGTGGACGATGCGATCGTGGAGATCGAAAACATCGCCCGCCACATCCGCATGGGCAAGCCCGTGTTCCAGGCCGCCATCGAGGCAGCCAACGAAATCGGGCTGGCGGTGATCGCCACCACGTTCGCCCTGATTGCGGTTTTTCTGCCCACGGCCTTCATGTCAGGCATCGTCGGCAAGTTCTTCCGACAGTTCGGCTGGACCGCCGTGTTCGCCATCTTTGCGTCGCTGGTGGTGGCGCGCATGCTCACCCCCATGATGGCGGCCTACCTGCTGCGCGACACGGGCCACCAACCGCGCCAGGATGGCCCCATCATGCGGCGCTACCTGGGTGCCGTCGCGTGGTGCGTGCGTCACCGCCACCTGACGGCCGTGGCGGCCGTGGGCTTCTTCGTGGCGTCGCTCGCACTCATTCCCCTGCTGCCCAAAGGCTTCGTGCCCCCGGCGGACAGAGGCCAGACCATCGTGAACATCGAACTGCCGCCCGGCAGCAGCCTGCGTGAAACGCAGGCGGTGGAAGTGCAGGCACGTGCGCGGCTAATGCAGATTCCGCAAGTCAGGCAGGTGTTCAGTTCGGTTGGGGGCGGGCTTTCCGGCGACGTCTTCACACCAGGCTCAGCGCCCGAGGTGCGCAAGGCCACCCTCACGGTGACCATGGCGCACCGCACGCAGCGCGATCTCACGCAGCAGGAAGTCGAGGTGCGCATCCGCGCCGCGCTGGCCGACCTGCCCGGGGTACGCATGACCGTGGGCCCGCAGGACACGGGCAGCAAGATGCAACTCGTGCTCAAGAGCGAGGACCCTGCTGCGCTCCTGGCGGCCGCGCGCGATGTGGAACGCGATCTGCGCCGGCTTCAGGGGGTGGGCAACGTCACCTCCAGCGCCAGCCTGGTGCGCCCCGAGATCATCGTGCGCCCGGACCACGCCCGCGCCGCCGAGCTGGGCGTGAATGCCGCCGCGATCGGTGATACGGTGCGCGTCGCCACCGCGGGTGACTACGAGCAGCATCTCTCCAAGTTCAATATGGCCGAACGCCAGGTACCGATCCGCGTGCAGTTGCCCGACGCCTATCGCACCGATCTGGATGCCATCGGCAGACTGAAAGTGCCGGGTCGCCAGGGGCCGGTGCTTCTGGCCAACGTGGCGGACATCCACCTGGACAGCGGTCCGGCCAGCATCGACCGGCTGGACCGCAGCCGGCAGATCACCTTTGACGTGGAGCTGGGCACGCGCGAGCTGGGTGATGTGCACGCAGAGGCCATGCGCCTGCCCGCCATGGCGTCACTTCCCCCAGGCGTGCGAATCGCCGAGTTGGGGGACACCCAGATGATGGAAGAACTGTTCACCAGTTTCGGGCTGGCCATGCTGATCGGCGTACTGTGCATCTTTTCGGTGCTGGTACTGCTGTTTCGCGACTTCATGCAGCCCATCACCATACTGATGGCGCTGCCACTGTCGTTCGGCGGCGCGTTCGTGCTATTGCTGCTCACGGGAAAGAGTTTTTCCATGCCCTCCCTCATCGGCATCCTGATGCTCATGGGCATCTGCACCAAGAACTCCATCCTGCTGGTGGAATACGCCATCGTGGCACGACGCGACCATGGCATGACACGCACCGAGGCACTGCTGGACGCCTGCCACAAACGCGCGCGCCCCATCTTCATGACGACACTCGCCATGGGCGCGGGCATGCTGCCCATCGCCCTGGGCTTTGGCGCGGACCCCTCGTTTCGCTCGCCCATGGCCGTGGCCGTGATCGGCGGCCTGGTGACTTCCACCATCCTGAGCCTGCTGGTGGTGCCGGCTGCCTATACTTACGTGGATGATCTGGCCAACTGGCTGCGCGCCGTGCTGCGGCGCCGCGCGGAGGCCCCACGACCTTCCACCTGACCCATGGCCGTCTACACCGAAGTCACCTTCAACCAGGCAAGCGAACTCCTGCACGAACTGTCCCTGGGCGAACTGCAGTCCCTCGAAGGCAGCGTGGGCGGCATCGAGAACACCAACTATTTCCTGAGCACGCTGCAGGACGGCGTGATCGGCCATTACGTGCTCACGCTGTTCGAGCGCCTGGGCTTCGAGCAGTTGCCGTTTTACCTGAACCTGATGCAGCACCTGGCGCGGCGCGGCCTGCCGGTGCCCAACCCCGTGCCCGACGCCCAAGGTCGAATCCTGCTGCGCCTGCGGGATAAGCCGGCGGTGGTGGTCAATCGGCTGCCGGGCGCCAGCCAGTTGAGCCCAGAGCCGCTGCATTGCGCGGCGCTGGGCGCCTGGCTGGCGCGCATGCACCTGGCCGCGCGCGACCTGCCCCACACGCAGCCGCACTTGCGCGGGCTGGATTGGTGGAACGCCACCGCGCCCCAGGTACTGCCCCATCTGGACGCAGCGCAGGCCGCGCTGCTACGCGGTGAGCTGGCCTACCAGAACCACGTGGCGGCTTCCTCGGCTTACACGGCACTGCCGCGCGGGCCCATCCACGCGGACCTGTTCCGCGACAACGTGTTGTTCGACGGCACCACGCTCACCGGCGTGTTCGACTTCTACTTCGCCGGCGTGGACACTTGGTTGTTTGACCTTGCCGTGTGCCTGAACGACTGGTGCATGGACCCGGCCAGCGCCACGCCCGACGCCCATCGCTTTGCCGCGCTGCTCGGGGCTTACCAACAAGTGCGCCCGCTGACCGGTGCCGAGCGCGCCTTGCTGCCGGCCCTGCTGCGCGCGGCCGCCCTGCGCTTCTGGATTTAGCGTCTGTGGGACGCCCACCTGCCTCGAGACGCCAGCCTGCTTCAGGCCAAGGACCCAGGTGAGCTGGAGCGGGTGCTGCGCGAGCGCGTGGCACATCCCCGCACCCTGACGGATTGACGCTACGCCAACGATCTCGACCCCGTGGGCCGGCAACTCAGGTCCCGGCCCAACGCCGCGCCTGCGCCACCCAGTCGGCGGCCGGCGTCTTGCCGAAGATCTCCGGGTGCCGTTGCGCCAGGCCCGCGAGTTCGGCCGTGGCGCGACGCAGACCGTCACGATCACGGTGCTCGTGCGCGACCCTGGCCTGCCACCACAACACTTCACCCCGGTGGCGCGTGATATAGGGCGCCATGTCCTTGCCGTCCAGCGCGTGGTACTCGGCCGCGCTGCGCTCAAAGTCCCGAACGGCCTTCTGCAGTTGGCCCATCAGGTAATAGGTCTTGCCACGGTGAAAGAACATACGTGCGTGCCCGCCTGCGGCGTCTTGACTGGCAGGGTCCTTGGCGCGGAGTTGCGCCCCGACCTCGATACCACGGTCCAGCGCCTGCAATGCCTGCGCGTGCCGCCCCATGTCGCGCAATGCAACACCTTTGTTGTTCAGCGCGATGTGCAGGTAGCGACCGTAGAGGAAATTGTCCGGGTACTTCTGCAGGTAGGCGTCGTATCCGGCGATCTCCAGGTCGGCGATGCGCACGGCAGCCTCGCGGTCGCCCCGCCCGATCGCGTCCATGAACTGGCGTCGCAGCACCAGCAGCCGCAGATTGGGCACCTCCGGATCGTCCGGGTGGTGTGCGGCCCACCGCTGGACCGCCTGTGCCGCGCGTTCCAGGTAGGCCGTCGCCGGCCTGCGGGTCTCGGACGTGGTCCGCGCCGCCGCCAGCAGGGTTTGCGGCAGCATGAAGCCGGCAGCGTTGAAGGCCGGGTCGCGGGCCAGCACACGCTCCAGGCGTTCGATGGCCGTCGTGAACTTGGCCAGACCGGCGTCGGGGTTGCCCTCCTGGGCGAGCAGGGCACCCTCGTCGTGCTCCAGCCAGGCCATCTCGGTCTGCACCCGCGCGTCGTCAGGGGCCTTGCGCAGCGCGGCTTCCAACAGACCGCGCGCCTTGGCCGAGGCGGCGGCCGCGCCGCTCTTGTCCGCCAGACTGGGCAGGTCGCGCCCGTTGTACAAGGCCAGCGCCAGGCGGCGGTAGCCCGCGCCCAACTCCACGGCCAACGCAACATCGCTAGCGGCATCCTGGTTAAGGTCGTCCAGAAACTTCAGACCGTCACCCACCATCTGCTTCATCACGGGTTTGGCGCCAGGCAGGGACTCGATGGCGTCGTAGTACTTGAAGATAAAGCTGTTGGCGATCTGGCGCACCTGGGCGTAGCGGTGCTCGGCCCGCTCCTTTTGCACAACCGTGCCCACCACACCGGCCACGATGGCGCCACAGGCCACGGCGGTGGTACCCACCCCCACGCGATGCCGGCCCACGAACTTGCGCAAGGTGTAGGCCCAGGTCTGGGGCCGCGCCAGGATCGGCCGACCCTGCAGCCAGCGCGCCAGGTCATCATCCAGCTGGGCCACGGTGGCATAACGCTCCCGCGGCTGCCGGGCGCAGGCCTTGAGTAGCAGGATGTCCAGTTCGCCCTCCAACTCGCGCGCCCGGGCACGCCACTGCGGAGCCCCACGGCGAGCGACATCGCTGGCGCGGCGCGGTGTGTCCTGAAGTACCGCCATCATGGCCTCAGCCAGACTGCTGGAACGCGATTGCGCCACGCGCTCATACGGACTGGCGCCGGCCAGCAGTTCGTACAGGAGCAAGCCCAGGCCGTACACGTCGGTGGCCACGGTCACGGGTTCACCGTGCAATTGCTCCGGGCTCGCGTAGCGAGGGGTGAACAGCAGCGTGGCCGCGTGCGTTGTGTCGCCAGACTGGCCCTCGCCTTCGAGCATGCGCGCGATGCCGAAGTCCAGCAGCTTGGGTTCGCCCTGCGCCGTGACCAGAATGTTCGACGGCTTGATGTCGCGATGAATGAGCAGCCTCTGGTGCGCGCCCTGCACTGCCGCACACACACCGCGCACCAGCGCCACGCGCTGTCGCAGGTTGAGCTGGAGGCTTTCGCAGTAGAGATCGATGGCCTCGCCTTCGACGTATTCCATCACCAGGTAGGGCTCACCTTGTGTCGTGGTACCGCCATCCAGCAGACGAGCAATGCCGGGGTGTTCCAGTTGGGCCAGTACCTGGCGCTCACGCACCATGCGCCGCGCGTCCTGTTCACTGCCCGATGCTCGCAGCAGCTTGATCGCCACCGTCTGTTCGTAGGCGCCGTCGGCGCGTCGCGCGGCGTACACGACGCCCATGCCGCCACGACCGATCTCGGCGCCCAAGAGGTAGGCACCCACGCGCCGCTCGGGCGCCTGCCCGATGGCGACATGCTCGCCGTCGGGCAGGCGCGCGGATTCCTCTATGTAGTCATCGATGTCGTCCAGGTGCGCCAGTAGCGACCGCACTTCTTCCAGCAGCGCGGCATCCCCGGCGCACTGGGTCACGACCCAGGCCTCGCGCCCGGAAGCGGGCAAATCCGCCGCGTCCGCCACAATGCGCTTGGCCAGCTCCCAGATGCGGCCGTCCGGCGTCTGCGGGGTCATGCCTGCAAGGCCCGTTTCAGGAACAGCTTAGCCACCAGCCACTCTCGTTTGATCGTCGCCACCGACAGGCCCAGCGCATCGGCCGTGTCCTCGATGGACAAGCCACCAAAGTAACGTAGTTCCACGATGCTCGCCTGACGCGAGTCGCGCTCGGCCAGCGCGCTCAGGGCCTCGTTCAACGCCAGCACGTCAACGGCATCGCCCTCGCGCAGCGCCTGTTGCTCGAGCTCGGGCGCGGCCGAGGTCAGCGTGAGCCGCTGCCAATCGCCGCCACGCTTGTCGGCCCCACGCGCCCGGGCGTAGTCCACCAGCACCTGCCGCATGGCGTGGGCCGCGATGCCCAGGAAGTGACCCCGCGTCTCCCACTGCGGGCGGCCTTTCGCCAGGCGCAGATAGGCCTCGTGCACCAGACCGGTGGCGGACAGGGTGTGGTCGCTGCGCTCGCGCCGGATGTGCGCGAGCGCCAGGCGCTTGAGTTCGCCATAGACCTGTTCGACTTGCTGCTGGATCAAGGCGGTGGGCTCGGAAGGATGACAGGAAATATAGCAGCGTAGCCGCCGATGAGCCGGTTTGCCGAGATTTTGCGCATTACGTAGCAAGGGGCAGTTTCGCCCCGAAGCCACACCGACCATGCCATGAACATCCTGATCATCGACGACCACCCCCTTGCCCGCCACGGATTGGCGGCCCTGCTGACCGGCAGCCGCAGTGACCTGACTGCAACCTGCGCTCATTCGCACACCCACGCCCGTGCGCAACTGGCCAGTGCCACAGCCCCGGACTGGCTTGTGCTTGGCCTGCAGACGCCGTGCGACCTGCAATGCGAGTTCTTCCGCTTCCTGTGTGGATCGTCCTGGATATCCCGAACCGTGCTGTGGACCGCCGAGCCCGTGTTCCCACTTCTGCAACGGGCGTTGAACGACGGCGCGCGCGGCGTCATTCCCAAGACCGCCAGCCTGGTGGACACGCTGACCGGTCTCGCGGCCGCCTTTCAGGGCGACGTGCATGTGCCCGCGTGCTGGGTACCGCCGATGCGCCCGGCCTCCACAGGTGCGGGCGCACGCACGCTGTCGCCTCGTCTGCGCGACGTGCTGTCGTGTCTGCTGCGCGGCGCGCCCAACAAGGTCATTGCCCGCGAGTTGGGGATTTCCGACTACACCGTCAAGGAGTATGTCTCGACTGTGCTGGCGCACCACGGCGTAGCCAGCCGCCTGGAATTGGTGCTCAAGATCCAGACGACGGCCTCGGCCTCGCAACCAGCCTGGTCCGTCCTGCCAGACACGCCCGCCAGCCCATGGACCATGTGAGATCGCGCAGGCACCTCCGATCAATTTGCGTCAACTCCTTCGTTCGCGCCGGCCTGTCGAGACGAAGTCCGTGAATGCGCGAACATTCCACAGGCTCCGTCCGAACGTGGCGACCGCATGCGATACGACCCAGCCCCACGAGCGATACGGCACGGATCAGCGCGGCGCCAGGGTGTAGGTGGTCAGCGCTTGGTCGGAGGATATGGCCCCGGTAAGCGGGCCGCTGGTTTCCACCAAGCCACGCGGCACATTCACCATCTTGTTCGTGAGCCACACCGTGGTCTTGAATGGCTGGGTAAAAGCCGACGCCAGCGTGTCAAAAGTAGCTGCAAACAGCGGATTGCTGCCATCGTTGCCCTCAAGTCTTACGTTGGACACGGCAACGTTGATGATCAGCTTGCAGCTGTTGGCGAATGAGCCGGCGGGCACAACGAGGGTTTCGTTGGGTTTGCGCTCCACCGAAAATGTGTAGTCCATGGTCAGGGCCGTGCCACCACCAATGGTGACAAAGGCATCGGTGATGGCCTTGCCCGTGATGCGCGTCTTGACCGCCACGTTCGCCACCTGCCCGATGTTGTAGACCGCGTTGGTGATGCGATCCATGTAGTCCGGCGGATCGTAACTGGTGACGGTCGTCGAACCTGCGGCGGGTGCGTCCGCCCCCAGATACATGCCGGTGGCTGGGTCCAGGTAACTCACGCCAGAGCCAGAAATGCCCGCAACGGTGGTCGTCACCTTCAGAGCCAGCGCGGCCTGACCCTTGTAGGTGGCAGCCACGTAGTCGTACTTGAGCGTCATGGTGCCGCCAGCGGGCTTCATGGTGGTGGTGTAGCTGAGCGAGTCCCCAGCCTTGGGTAGCAGCGGCGTACATTCGTTGCCTGCCGAAGGTGCAGGTGCAGGTGCAGGTGCAGGTGCAGGTGCAGGTGCAGGTGCAGGTGCAGGTGCGGGTGCGGGTGCGGGTGCGGGTGCGGGTGCGGGTGCGGGTGCGGGTGCGGGTGCGGGTGCGGGTGCGGG
>JABLTH010105451.1_pt1 | contig 76538 bp, 54 predicted proteins | sample 7875711 | NCBI WGS metagenome assembly JABLTH01 (sample SAMN14941262, study PRJNA633318) | bioreactor metagenome | isolation source: bioreactor | place: China | collected 2019-03-05 | reverse complement strand
TGACGTTCTACTACCGTTGGACCCGCGGCGGGCTGAAGGGGATCGACTACGGCGCGACCGAGATCGACACGGGCCAGCCGAAGAATTAGTTCGCGGCGCTCGTACCATTTCGGGTGCAACAGCGATCGTTTGATGTCATCGTGATCGGCGGCGGGCACGCCGGCGTCGAGGCCGCGTGGAGCGCTGCCAATGCTCTGCCGGCGGTCGCCGGGCGAGCGTCGGTGGCGCTGGTCACCATGAGCGCCGCGACGATCGGCGTGATGTCGTGCAATCCGGCGATCGGCGGGCTGGCCAAGGGGCAACTCGTCCGAGAAATCGACGCCCTGGGCGGGCTCATGGGCCTCGCCACCGACGCGACGGCGATCCAACTTCGGGTTCTCAACGCCAGCAAGGGCCCGGCGGTGCAGGGGCCGCGCGCACAGTGCGACAAGCACGCCTACGCCGAGCAGGTGCAGCGGATGATCGCGGCTCGGCCCGAGATCTCGGTATTGGAAGGAACCGTGGAGTCGCTGCGTGTCGAGCGTGGTCGAGTCACGGGTGTGGTGGTCAAGGGCCGAGTTGCTCTTTCACCTTGCGACCCTCCACGCGCGCCGGGCGCGGGTGTGGGCGGGGTCGATGCGGGGGGACGCTTGGTTGACGCGTGCTCGACATTCGAGCTCGCGGCTTCCGCCGTCGTGCTGACCACCGGCACGTTCATGCGCGGGCTCATGCACACCGGAGCGGACACGAGCGAGGGCGGGCGTTTCGGCGAGAGCGCGGCCGTGGGAATCTCGGGCGTGCTGCGCGGGCTCGGCTTCGAGCTGGGAAGGCTCAAGACGGGCACGCCACCCAGAATCCGGCGGGGTTCGATCGATTGGGATTCGCTCCCGACACAGGAAGGGGACAGGGAGCCGGCGGCGTTCAGCGATCTTTCGCGAAGATTGATCGACCGCGCCCCGGACCTCAGGGCGGGTCGGTGGCGAGCGTTTCCTTCGCTGGCGAGCTTTCCGGTTCTGCGGCAGGTCGAGTGCCGCCAGACAAGCACCACGCCCGAGGTGCACGACGTGATCCGCGCGAATCTGCACCGTGCGCCGATGTATTCGGGGAAGATCGAGGGGATCGGGCCGCGATACTGCCCCAGCATCGAGGACAAGGTCGTTCGATTCGCGGAACGTGAGCGGCACGGCGTGTTCCTGGAGCCCGAGAGCCTGCGCGATGATTGGGTGTATTGCAACGGCATCTCGACCAGCCTTCCCCGGGACGTGCAGGACGTGATCGTTCGGTCCATGCCCGGCTGCGAGCGGGCCGAGATCCTGCGCTACGGGTACGCGGTCGAATACGACATGGTCAAGCCCCATCAGATCCTGGCGACGGGCATGTCGCGTCTGGTGGAGGGGTTGTTCCTGGCGGGGCAGATCAACGGAACGAGCGGGTACGAAGAAGCGGCGGCCCAGGGTCTGGTCGCGGGCGTCAACGCGGCGCGGTTCGCGTGTGGCCAGGGGGCGTTCGAGCTTGGGCGCCACGAGGCCTACATCGGGGTGCTGATGGACGATCTGGTGACCAAGACGCCGCTGGAGCCGTACCGCATGTTCACAAGCCGAGCGGAGCATCGCCTGTTGCTCCGCTCGGACAATGCGCCGGAGCGATTGACGCCGATGGCGGAGAGGCTCGGGCTGCTGGGGTCACCCGCGGGGGTGGATCGGGGCGGGATCGGCGGGCTGATGGGCGGAGAGCCGGAGGCCGCGGGTCTTGGCCCGATGCGGCGTGAGCTGTTCGCGGAGCGTGAGCGTGTGGGAGAGGAACTGGACCGATTGATCGACGTGATCAGGGTTGATGGAACGTCGCTGGATAAGCTGATCCGAACCCCGGGGGTCGGGCCGCGCGACGTGGAAGCGAAACTGGAATCGGCGGACAGGAATCTGATGAACCGGGCGAGGTCGTGCGGGGTGCTCCCGCGCGTGCTGGCGGATCGCCTGTATAGGCCGTATGTCGCGCAGCAGACAGCGCAGGTGCGCCGGGCGTCGGAGATGGAACACCGACGGATCCCCGATGGGTTGGACTTTGGGTCGATGTCGGCCCTTCGTGCGGAGACCAGGCAGGCCCTGTCGAAGTTCAGGCCGACGACCTTCGGCCAAGCATCGCGGCTTGAGGGCGTCACGCCCGCGGACGTGATGCTGCTGTCGGTGCTGATCAGGAAGAACGGGTCCGGCGGATCGAGCGGGACGGCGGTAATGGAGTGAAGGGAGAGCGATGCACGTCGTGCACGGGTTCGTGAGTCCGATGTTCGTGCTGGCGCAGGGGCGTGGTGCGCCCGCGGACGGCGCGCGCCTGCTGCTGGACCTCCTGGCGATCCTGGCCACGTCCGCGGCGGTCGCGGCGATCTTCCGGCGTCTGCACCTGGGCATGATCCCGGGGTACGTCGTCGCGGGCGCGATCGTGGGGCCGCACGCCCTGGGATTGGTGCAGAGCCCGGAGAACGTCGAGAGCATCTCGGGCCTGGCGGTGATCCTGCTGATGTTCACCATCGGGTTGATGCTCGAAGCACGCAGCCTGCGGAGCGGGATGATCTCGTCGCTGGCGGTGGGGGTGATCTCCACCGTGGGGACCGTCGTGCTCATGTGGCCCGTGGGCCTGCTCTTCGGATCGAGCCCGAGCGCTTCGCTGGCCATCGCGATGGCGATCGCCATGTCTTCGACGGCGGTGCTGATGCGCGTGATGCAGGAGCGAAGGGAACTCCGCTCAGCGCACGGTCGGCTTTGCCTGGCGATCGCGATCGCGCAGGACCTTCTGGCGGTGGTGATCCTGGCGGCGATCCCGCTCATCGCACGCATGGGGGGCATCTTGACGGGCCCGGAAGATCCGAGCGTCGTCGAGCCGGGCGTTCCCGCGGCGATGGAGTGGACGGGCGCGATCGGCCGTTCCGTGGGGGCGATCGCTGGCATCGTCGTGGTCGGATACGCGATCCTCCCGCGCCTGCTCACGTGGATGTCACGCTCCAAGGACGGATCGGGGGGCTTCGGCGAGCTTCTGCTCCTGCTCGCGGCGGCGATGGGGCTTGGGGCGGCGCTGGCGACGGGCGCCGTCGGGTTCAGCCCCGAGATGGGGGCGTTCCTGGCGGGTTTCATGCTGAGCCTGACGCCGTTCCGTCATCAGATCGTGGGACAGCTGCATCCGCTGCGTGATCTGCTGCTGGCGGTCTTTTTCACGGGTGTGGGGCTGACGCTGGACCCCGCGGTGATGGTGAGCCACTGGGCCAAGATCGGGATCGGGGTGGTGGTGCTGCTCTCGCTGAAGGCGTTGGTCATCGGCGGGACGGCGTGGGCCCTTGGAGCGCCGGCGCGGACGTCGGTTCTCTCGGGTGTCTATTTGTCCATGGGGGGAGAGTTCAGCCTGGTGGTGCTCGCCAGCGCCGTGGGCGCGGGGCTGATCTCGACGGAGACCAACGCTGCGGTGGTGAGCGTGATCGTGATCTCGCTGGTGGTCGGGCCGCTGCTGGTGCCGTGGGCGCACGGGCTGGCCGAGCGGGGCGCCGCGTGGCCGCTGGCGCCGTGGATCCGCAAGTCGGCTCTGCGCGAGGCGTCTCCGGAGCCCGAAGCGGTTGCGCCGGCGCTGGCGGATTGCGGGAACGTCGTGATCGCGGGATTCGGTCCGGTGGGTCGGCACGTGGCCGAGCAACTCGAGCGGAAGGGAGTTCCGATCACGGTCATCGAACTGAATCCTTCGACGGTCCGGCGCCAGACGACGCTCGGGCGGACGATCGTGTACGGCGATGTCGCGAACCCCGAGGTGCTGGAGTCGGCGGGAGTGCGTCACGCCGAGGCGGTCATCATCACGGTTCCAGACGAAGAGGCGGTGCTGAAGGCGTGCCGGGTGGTGAGGGAGCTGGCGCCGGCCGTGTTCATCGCGGCGCGGACGAGCTTTCTCAGCCAGGCCCTGAGGGCGCGGGAGTTTGGCGCGGACTATGTCACGGTCGAGGAGATCGCGACGGGCGACCTGATGGCGCGAGACGTGTTGGAGAAGATCGCGGCACGCCGGGCGCAGCGCCGGGACCCGAAGCCCTCCGACGCGGCGTGAGCGGCTAGGGGTGATCCTTGAGCTGCTTGAGTTCGTCCCTCAGGATGGCGGCCAGCTCGTAGTTTTCTTCCGCGATCGCCTTGTCGAGCCGGGCCTGGAGTTCACCGGTCTGGCTCACGGGCAACTTGGGCACGAGCGACTCGCGCATCGACCTGAGCACCTGGACTTCCTGGGACTCTTCGTAGGCCTGCGCGTTGCCGGACTCGTTGAAGTGGGCCCTGAGTGCGTCAAGGCCGGCATCGATCGCGACCACCGCCGCTTTGGGCTCTTCGTCGCGGATGGCCTGGCTCGCGAGGGCTCGCGTGCGCATCATGAGGAGGTACGGGCGGAATTGTTCGAGGACGGTGCGATCGGATTCCTCGGCGGCGTGCTTGGCGCACAGATCGAGCACCCTCAGGTTTCGTGTCGTGTCGCGGACGACGCCCTCGAAATCGTCGAGCGTGAGCAGGGCGATGTATCGGTGGTAGTACTGCACGGCCTCGTCGCGCAGCTCGCGGCACTCATCGGGGTCGAGGGTGATCGGATCGCGACCTTCCTTCTCGGCCTCGTCGATGCGGGATTCGTGATACTCGAGGAGGCTCTCCATGTTATTGGGCCGTTGCCCGTCGGGTCGGCCCGTGGCGTTCATCTGGAGGATGCCCAGGTCGACACGGATCTGGATTTTCGGCTCGCCGTCGAGGCCCTGAACAATGCGTGCGGCGACCTCTCCCGGCACGTACGGCCAGGCCGCGAGGAGGGGTGTTAGGTCTTGGCTCGGTTCTTTCTTGGCCAACAGCGGCTCCCTGTGGAGAGATCGGCCTGGAAGGGGTACGAGGAAAAGGGTAAGCCAGGATTATGGGAGTGGCGAGGGCCGGAAACTTTTGACATTTTGTGACGATTTTGTCGCATGGAGCTGGCATTTCGTGTATCCTGAGGCACCTTCTCATCCGGTGCCAGTGCGCCGGATCTGGGCCTTAGGGCGCAAGATTCGTCGGACGATGGAACCCTGTGGTGGGGTTCCGCGGAGAGTAGGGCAGCGGGTCCCCGGTGTGGTCGGGGCTTCGTTGGCGGCTCGCATGAGTCGCGGAAGGTGGGTAGAACAGTGGGTCGAGTGCGTTCTGCGCCCTCAACGGGCAGTCGGTCTTTGCAGACCGAAATGCAGCTCTATTTGCGCGAGATCAACAAGACTGCTCTCCTCACGGCCGAGGAAGAGCGGGAGCTTGGCTGGTCGATCATCAATGAGAACAGCGCCGAAGCGCGTGAGCGGATGATTCGCGCGAATCTGCGGCTTGTGGTGGCGATCGCGAAGAACTATGCCGGGCGTGGCCTGCCGCTGACCGACCTGATCGAAGAGGGCAACATCGGTTTGATGCGAGCGGTGGAGGGCTTCGACCCTGCCAACGGCGCCCGCTTCAGCACCTATGCCTCGTGGTGGATCAAGCAGGCGATCAAGCGGGCGCTCATGAACGCCACGCAGCCGATCCACATCCCGTCGTACATGATCGAGCTGATCGCCAAGTGGAAGCAGGCGGCGAGGAAGCTCGAGGCCGAGTTGGGCACGCCGCCCACGATCCACGACCTGGCCAAGGCGATGGACCTGCCGCTGAAGAAGGTGCGGATCATCCGTCGCGCGATGAAGGCGTTCCAGACGCCCGCCCAGGAAGCGTCGAACGCGGACAGCTCTCTGTCATCGATGGGCGAGATGATCGCCGACGCGCGTGTCGGCCGCCCCGAGGACAGGTCGTTCCGCGCGGAAGAACTGAACTTGTTGCGTCGTTTGCTTGACACCATCGACGAGCGTGAGGCAAAGATCCTGCGGCTGCGTTTCGGCCTGGACGGGTGCGAGCCGCTGACCTTGAAGGACATCTCGGACGAGGTGGGCATCAGCCGCGAGCGCGTCCGCCAGATTGTCGATGAGGCGTTGACCAAGCTGAACGAAAAGATGAACGACGAAGCACCGACCCGCTTCCTTCGCGACGAGGAAGAGGCGGGCGACGAGGCCTATGCCGAAGAAGAATGACCTTTCAATTTGACCCTCCAATCGGAGGGCGCGGGAAGAGAAGACCCGAGCCCTCCACTCCTCTCTGAGAAGAGACGACGGGAGCCCGGGAGCGAGAACCCGGGCTTCCTCGTTTTTGGAGGCAGAAGCGTTTGCGCGGCATCCAGCGCCGGGCATGGGACGGGGCGAGCGATGGGCGCCGGGGGTCGTGCGCGCGGAAGGCGGCTTGGAGTCTCGTGCGTCGTGAGCAAAGGGTCGCGGGCGGTGGTCGGGACGCGGCGGGGTTTGCTCGGGAGGGTGTGGGGCGTAGACTTGTGGCCTTGTCCCGAGCATCGCCGCCGGTTGGCGGGTCGGGATTCATTTGGAGTTTGCCATGGCAGAGTCCGCCGTCGCCGAGCGTCCCAACGTTGTGAAGATTTCGGACGCTGGTCCGAGCATGAAGAAGATCGCGATCGAGATCCCGGCCGAGACGGTGTCGGCGAGGATTCGCGACGCGTTTGATTCGCTGGCGGGCGCCGCGTCGCTGCCGGGGTTCCGCCCGGGGCGCGTGCCGCGGTCGCTGATCGAGAAGCGTTTCGGCGACGACGTGCGGAACGACACGAAGATGCGTCTGGTGAATGACGCGGTTGGTCGCGCGATCCAGGACAACAAGCTCCGTCTGGTGGGCGATCCGGTCAGCGAGACGCTGCCGGGCGTGGCGATCGAGGACGGGAAGCCGTTGTCGTTTGAGGTCGAGGTCGAGGTGGTGCCGGAGTTCGCGCTCCCGAACCTGGACGGGATGGACATCAAGAAGCCGATGATGGAGATCACGGCGGAGATGGTGCAGAAGGAGATCGACAAGATCCTCATCAACGAGGGATCGCTGGAGTCTCGTGAAGCGCCCGAGGCGGGCGACTATCTCACCGGGCACGCGGTGATGGTCGGGAAGGACGGAACGAAGTTCTACGACCTGCAGGGCGCGGTGGTGCAGGTTCCGACGGCCGACAGCGGCGGCAAGGGCATGATCCTGGGCGTCCTGGTCGACGACTTCGCCAAGCAGCTCGGGCTTCCCAAGGCGGGCCAGACCGCCACCGTCAAGGTCAAGGGCCCGGAGAACCACGAGGTCGAGGGCATCCGGGGGAACGATCTCACGATCACGTTCACGGTGTCTCGGATCGACCGGATCATCCCCGCCCCGATCGAGCAGGTCACGGGGGCGCTGGGCATGGGCGACCCGGAGCAGCTGCGTGAGAGCGTCAAGACGCGGATGAACCAGCGTCTGATGATGGAGCAGCAGCAGGTCATGCGGCAGCAGGTGGCCCGCCGCCTCTTGAACGAGGTGAAGATGGACCTGCCCAAGCGGGTGACGGCGGCGCAGTCGGCCCGCACGCTGGAGCGTCAGCGCGTGGAGCTGATGTATCGCGGCATGGACCCGATGAAGATCGAAGAGAAGATGGCGGAGCTGCGTGCGGCGTCGAGCGAGAGCGCGGTGAACGAGCTCAAGCTGCTGTTCATCCTGACCAAGGCCGCGGAGGACATGAAGATCGGCGTGACCGAGGCCGAGCTGAGCGGCCGGGTGGCGCAGATCGCGTACGAGCGCGGCATGCGTCCGGACAAGGTTCGCCAGGAGTTGATGCAGGGCGGGCGTCTGCAGATGTTGGCGATGCAGATCCGCGAGCACAAGACGCTCGACGCGATCGTGGCGAAGGCGAAGATCACCGAGATGCCCGCGGAGGAGTACGCCAAGATTCAGGACAAGTGATCTTGGTCGCTTGGGCCGAAGGTGGTATGCTTTGCCATCACGAGCAGTTGACAGGGTCGGCCGAGGGGCCGGCCCTTTTCGTTTGAGCGCTCCGCGATAGGGCGCCGGCGCTGAGACGCGACGGCGAGACGACAAGATTCGTCTCCCGACGGCGGAGTCATCGAGTGGAGAAGCGGCGCGCCGATCAGGCGGCTGGGTCGCGTTCGCGGGCCTCGTTGATCGCGCCGCAGGATCGGCAGATTCGTCCGTGGACGCCGATGGGCTCCTTGGAGATGTCCCCGCCGCAGGAATAGCAGATCGGTTGATCGAGGCGCGAGGCGATCGAGTTGATGGCGACGGCGGCGCAGGCGACTGCGACGCCGACGATGGGCCACGCGGGGATGGACGTAAAGGACACGATGGCGAGGGCGGCCAACCCGACGCCGGTGAGGAAGGCCAGCACGCGGAGACGGAGTTTTCGCATCCAGCGGGACGACAGGTTGTCGGGAGTGTGGCTCAAGCGATCCTCGCGGTCGTCGCGAACGGGCGACGGGAACACGATAGCAGGACCAAGGATAGTTCGGCTGATCGGGTGTCATCGGTTCGAATTCCGCGCGACTCCGGTTCCGTTCCCGTCGGGCGAATCTCCGTGCCAGGGGCCTCGCGGCCGGCGGGGCGTTACGCTTGTGACCATGGCATCGATCGATCCCGGCGTCCGGATTGGGCACGTCCACCTGAAGGTGGCGGACCTTGAGCGGTCACTGGCGTTCTATGTGGGGGTGCTTGGGTTTGCGGTGAAGCAGCGGATGGGGCGCGACGCGGCGTTCCTTGCGGCGGGGAGCTACCACCATCATCTGGGCCTGAACACATGGGAAAGCCGCGGCGGCCGCCCGCCGGGGGAGGGCACGACGGGGTTATTTCACGCGGCGATTCTGTACCCATCCCGGGCGGCGCTCGCCGACGCGCTCCGACGACTGATGGCGGCGGGCATCGAGCTCGACGGGGCGGCGGATCATGGCGTCAGCGAGGCGCTCTACCTCCGCGATCCTGATGGAAATGGATTGGAGCTGTATTGGGATCGACCCGAGAGCCAATGGCCGCGATCGGCGCCGACGCCGGGGGACGCGGAGGGGGCGCTGGCGATGTATACGCGTCGTCTTGACCTGGAGGACCTTCTCCGCGCGCGATGACAGTGTCGCGCGCCCGGTTCGCTCAGCACGGGGTCGATATACTCGCCCGATGCGCATCGTCCTTGTGAACTGGGCGAAGATCTGGGATGGCGCGACGCAGGGGGGCGGGGTCAACGGCTATGCCCAGTCGCTGGCGCTCGAACTCTTGGACCAGGGTCACGAGGTGGTGTATCTCTCGAGCGGAACAACGTTCGTGCCGGGCGTGATCGGGGCGGACGGCACGGCGACTCCGGGCGAATGCGAGGTTCGGCGGCACCCGGACTGGCTCGGTGTTCGCGTCTTCGAGGTCGTGAACTCGCCGGTGACGGCGCCCGCAGGGTTTCAGTTTCGCGAGCCGGCGGGCGAGATTTCAGACGCGGCGCTGGAGCGGCAACTGGAGGCGTGGTCCAGGAGGATCGCGCCCGACGTCATCCATCTGCACAACATCGAGGGGCTCTCGGCGGGGAGCGTGGGGGCGTTGGTGCGGGGCTGCGAGAGTCGGCCGGCGCTCCTCTACAGCCTGCACAATTACCACACGATCTGCCCGCAGGCGTATCTGATGTACCAGTACCGCGAGCCCTGCCATGACGATCTCAACGGCGCGCGGTGCGTGGGGTGCATTCCGGGCGTCGACGCGCGAGCGGAGCGGGTGGCGCGCGCGACGGCGGCGGCGAAGGAGCAGGGGCTTCTGGACCTGACGGTTAGCGCGTCAAAGGCCAAGGCCGGCGCTCCGGCGGCGCCGATCCCGGCCGACGCCGCGTCGCCCCTGAGCGGGATGTCGCTCGGGGAGCGGCTGGCCTGGCTAGTGAGCGGGAAGCTGCCTCCGAGACGAGGGGAGAACGAGGGCACGCGTCTGGACGCGGGGACCACGAACACCGGCACGCCGGGGGTTCCGCGTGCGGCGGAGCTTCCCGGACGTGGCGCCGGCGAGGACTGGAGCGGCGCGTGGAGTCTTGAGAGCGACTCCCGTGGGCAGACGGCGTGGATTGTTGGGGATCGAACGCCCCCGGTAGCGGCCGATGAGCATGCGCCGGAGTATCGGCCTGTGACCAACGAGATTCGGCCGCGTCGGGCCGAGGTGGGGGAGGGGAACGATTACGCGAAGCGGCGGCGTGCGATGGTCTCGATGCTGAACTCGTGCGATCGGGTGTTGGCGGTGTCCCGGTTCGTGCGCGATCGGTACGAGGCGATGGGCGTTGAAGCGGCCAGGCTTGAGGTCATGGCGATCGGCACGCGGGTGAATCGCGTGGTGGAGCGTCGGAAGGACCTCGTGTTCGATCCGCCCGCGTTCGATCCCGCGCATCCCAGGCCGATCCGAATGGTGTTCATGGGGTACAACAACGTGTACAAGGGCCTGGCGATGCTGGCGGACGCGATGGAGTTGCTGCCGGCGTCGGTGCTTTCGCGGTACCACTTTTCCATGTTTGCGCAGGCGGGAGAGTCGATCGAGTGGCGGTTCCGGCGGATGGAGCCGCGGCTGGGCGGCCTGACGATCCACTTCGGGTATCAGTACTACGACGTGCCCTGGATGCTGGGAGGGAAAGACCTGGGCGTCGTGCCGAGCATCTGGTGGGACAACGCGCCGCAGACAGTCTTTGAGTTCTTTTCGTGCGGGGTTCCGGTGCTTGGGGCGGCGGTTGGGGGTATCCCTGACTTTGTCCGACCGGGTGAGAATGGGCTGCTTTTCAGGGGAAATGATCGAGCGGACCTTGCCCGGCAGCTGACGATGATCGCCGCCGAGCCGTCGATCCTGACCCGGCTTCGGGCGGGTGTCAGGCCCCCGAAGGACATCGGAGTTCATGCGAAAGAGCTGGTGGACCTGTACCGGGCGATCCGGGCGGCGAAATATAGGGACTGACCCCGCGCGGGGCTGGGTGTGGAGGGTCCGATTCTGCCCACGGATGGATTCATGACGACGATCGTCGAGCGGACCAAGCTCATCGAGAAACCGGTTGCGGTGTTGTTGCCTGTTTCACCTGACGTGACCTCTTCGAGGGCCCCGACGCGTGTGGCGGTGATCATCATCACCTGGAACCGCAAGGGGCATGTCACCAACGTCCTACGGGCGCTGTCGCGGCAGACATTCCCGGCGTCGCAGCTGGACGTGGTGGTGGTCGACAACGCCGGCACGGACGGCACGCTGGATCACCTGCGCGGACAATTCGGGCCGGAACGAATTGTGTTCAACGACGCCGAGGTGGCGCACGAGCCCCGGTTCCGCGAGGCGATCGAGGGGGCGGGGCGGAACGCGCTGGGCCTTGGATCGCTGACGCTGGTGCGCAACGCGACGAACTTCGGCGGGTGCGGCGGGTTCAACACCGGCTTTTCGTACGTCGATGCGGTGCTGGACGGCCGGGGGCGTCCCGCGGGTGATCGCCCCTCGTATGTATGGCTGGTCGACGACGACATCGACCTTCCCGACACCACGCTGGCGTATCTCCTGGCGACCGCGGAGCGCGACGAGAACATCGGGCTGGTCGGCTCGCGCACCAAGGACATCAACAACCGCGAGCGCACGATCGAGACGACCATCTACTTCGATCCGACGACCGGGCTCATGGGCGATGAGGCGCCGCGCGGGCACCGGCTCGAAGCGTCGCACCGTGAGTGGGTGGCGCAGGTCGGCGGGACGCGCGGCGAGCGGTATTTCTCGGGCGTGCGCGACGTGGACATCGTGAGCGCGTGCTCGATGCTCGCCCGCTGGTCGGCGGTGAAGCAGGTCGGCTTCTGGGACTATCGGTATTTCATCTACTGCGACGACGCGGACTGGTGCTTGCGATTCGCCCGGGCGGGGTACCGCGTGGTCCTGTCGCTTGACGCCGTGGTGTACCACACGCCGTGGCATCACAAGCTGACGCCGGCGCGGGCGTACTACGCGATGCGGAACATCATGTGGGTGCTGAGAAAGGTGCTCCCGCTGGAGACGCAGAAGCGGGCCTTGCCGGGCTGGTTCCGGAGGATCCTGTGGGAATCGGGGCAGGCGTTGCTGCACCGGCGGCTGTTCGCGGCGGAGATCACGCGACGCCAGCTCGACGACATGGTCATGGGGACCTGGGGCAAGCTCGACGACGAGGGCCCGGCCATCGTCGATGTGTTCGAGGCGATGGAGAAGGCGCGCCTGCTGACGCCCAAGGCGACGATCGCCGTCATGTGCCCGCGCGGGGAGATGATCGCGTGGGGCGATGAGCTGCGCGCTTTGCTCGCGGAGCGATTGTCGGCGGCGGGTCGGGCCGGCGACATGCCGCGGTTTGTGTACGTGGTGCGGAACGACGTGCCCGATCCCGGCGCGGCGGCGCCGGGGGCGATGCCTCGGGTGGTGTATTCGTCGCGCTGGAGATCGAAGCTTCGGCGGCAACTGGCGTTGCTCGATCAGTGGCCCGACGCGGCGGTGGTGTTCGACCAGACCAATGATTTCCCGCTCCTGTATTCGTGCTGGAACATCCACATTGATCGGCGGCAGGCGAGCAAGGCCCAGGTGGAGTGGGGCGGGCTGATGGCGCGGATCACCATCGGCGCGAAGCTGGTGCGGACGGCGTTCCGGGCGTGGCGGTACTGGAAGAATCTGACGCCGTATGTCTCGAGCGGGCGGTACGGATGATGGATGTCAGGGATCGCGTTCGAGCGGATGGACGGCGGGCGGACATCGGTGGTCGCGGGCTTTGACCCGAGCAGGACGGGGCGAGGGTGTGTTGAACTCGACGAACGGCGACCAGCGTGTGTCCCCGAAGCCCGGACCCGGCATTGCTCCGGCGGGCTGGCCGATCGCATCGAGGCCGATGCGGATCGCGTTCCTCGGCTGGGCGCGATTGTCGATGCAGGCGCGCGAGGGTTCCGGGTACAACCTCAACGCGTCGGACCTGGCGTGGGGCCTGGCGCTCTCCGGGCACTCGGTGAGCTACCTTCGGTCCGGGATGGACTACTCGCTCACCCGCGGGAAGTTCGTTCGGCGTGTTGAGAACTGGCGTGGCGTCGAGTGCTTTGATTTTCACAACAGCCACAACGTTTCGCCGGCGTCGAGCAACTTCCGCAACATGGAGCGGGAGATGTCATCGCCGCGTGATTCGCGTGTGGTGGTCGGGTGGCTCGACTCGATCGGCGCCGAGATCGTGCATGTTCATTCGCTGGAGGGATACGGGCTGGACCTCATCGGGGCGATCCGTGCCAGCGGGCGTCCGGTGGTGGTCACGCCGCACAACTATTGGTACGTGTGCCCGCAGGTCGACCTTCTGCACGAGGAGCTCCGGGTATGCGAGGACTACGCCGGCGGAATGCGCTGCCACGGGTGTCTGGAGGCCCCGCGTGCGGAGCGGGTGCGGCTGCGCCGGGGCGTCGAACAGATGGCGCACCGGGTGCTCGGGGGCTTCTGGGCCGGCACGCTGCGGTCGATCGTTGGCCACGTGAAATGGCACTGGCGCCCCGACCGGTTGGCGCGGGGTCTGGGGCGGCGCTGGTTCTCCGGGGCGCACGAGCACGCGGCTCCGACGCCCGATCCGGAGATGGCGCTGGGCTTTGACGTTGGCGACGCGCGGACGCACTCGGGGCGGATCGAGCACGGGATGAAGCTCGAACCGGGGGAAGAGTGCGCCGAGATCGGGCTGTGCCCGTGGGACCAGAACGAACGATTCCTGGGCCGCGACACGCACCTGGTCGTGCTGAACAACAACGTCTATGGAAGGCGGAGGCTGGCGGGGCGTGACGCGTTGATGGCCGCCTCGCTGGTGACTCCACCGAGCAGGTTTCTGCTTGAAGCCATGCGCGTCATGGGGGTTCCGCGCGAGAAGCTTCGGCATGTCCGCCTCGGGCAGCCGCACTTTGACCAGCTCCATCGGCGGGCGCGGCGCTCGGCGACGTACGGCGACAGGCCCTGGTCGCCCGCGAGTTCCTCGCCCCTGCGGTTCGCGTTCCTGGGCACGACCCGGAACAACAAGGGGCTCGAGGTCCTGGCCCGAGCGATCCCCCTGCTGGCCAAGGACGTGAGGCAGCGCTGCCATTTTCTGATTCGCGCCTCGGGCTGGGACTGGCTGTTCCGCAAGCGTCTGAGCGTGTACCCGGAAGTGACGTTCGCGGGCGGCTTCGATCATCTTCAGTTGATCTCGGTGATGGGCGAGTTCGACGTCGGCATCCTGCCGCACATCTGGTTCGAGAATTCGCCTTTGGTCATGCTGGAGATGCTGCACGCCGGGAAGTTTGTGATCGCGTCGCGCCTGGGTGGCCCTCCGGACTGGATCGTGCAGCCCGGCGAGCGACCGGACGCGCCGCGCGGGAACGGGCTTCTGTTCCCGGGCGGCGACGCCGAAGCGCTGGCGGCGTGCATGACCCGGGTGGCGCGAGGTGAGGTGACGCTGCCCTCGGCCAAGGACGTGCACGCCGCCTCAACGCTCGTCAGCTATCCCGACCATGTGCGTGAGGTGGAGAGCATGTACCTGGACCTGCTCGGGGGCGGGAGCGGACAGGCCAAGACGTTGGCGCCGACGGTCGGAGTCTCGGCGGGTGTCGCCGCACCGGCTCTGGGTTGAGTCGACGCTACGATCGGTCATGAAATCAACTTGTGTTCGTCGTCTGCTGGTGTGCGTGGCTTTGTCGGTGCTTGGGTGCGGAATCTCCGACGACGCCACGGCTCGCGACGAGGGAATGTGGTTGCTGACGGCGCCGCCGAGGGCGATGCTGAAGGAGCGGTACGGCTTTGACCCGTCGCCGGCATGGCTGGATCACGTGCAGCGTTCGGCGGTCCGCATCTCGGCGGGCGGGTCGGGCTCGATCGTCTCGCCCGACGGCCTGGTGATGACCAACCACCACGTCGGGTCGGAGGTGCTCTCGCAGCTGAGCACGAAAGCCCGGGATCTGATGGAGACTGGTTTTTACGCGCGCACGCGTGCCGAAGAGCTGAAATGCCCTGATCTGGAGCTGGACGTGCTCTGGGAGATCAAGGACGTGACGAGCGAGGTCAACGCGGGCGTGAAGGAAGGCATGTCTCCCGCGGACGCGGGCGAGGTGCGCCAGCGTGCGATCGCGGAGATCGCCAGGCACGCCCAGGACGAATCGAAGCTCAAGTGCGAGGTCGTCACGCTCTATCAGGGCGCGCGGTATCACCTCTATTGCTACAGGCGATACACCGACGTCCGCCTCGTGTTTGCTCCCGAGCAGGCGATCGCCTACTTCGGCGGCGACACCGACAACTTTGAGTTCCCGCGTTTCAATCTCGACGTGTGCTTCTTCCGCATCTACGAGGACGGCCTGCCGATCCAGGCCGAGCACTCCCTGACCTGGAGCGGGGGGTCCAGGGAAGGCGACCTCGCGCTGGTCCTGGGGCACCCGGGGAGCACGCAGCGCCTGTATACGAACGATCACCTGAAGTTCATGCGTTACACGATGATCCCCGCGCGCCTGCGGCAGTTGTGGCGCGCGGAAGTGAAGTGGCAGGAGTTCATGGGGCGAAGCGCGGAGGATCAGCGGCTCGGAAACGAGGACTACCTTGGCGTGACCAACTCCCGGAAGGCGTTCACCGGGCAGCTCGCGGGGTTGCTCGACCCGGCGGTGATGGGCGCGAAGGCCTCGGCCGAATCGAGGCTCCGCGACGCGGTCCGTGCGAATCCGGAGTGGAACAAGCGGTGGGGCGATGGATGGGACGTCATCTCAAAGGCCGAGCACGAGCGCCTGGCGTGGTTCGACCGATGGTTTGTCTTTGAGCGTGGCCTTCGATCGGACCTGATCGGGTACGCGCGCGATATCGTGAGGCACGCCGAGGAGACGAGCAAGCCCAACGGCGAGCGTCTGCGTGAGTTCCGGGAGTCGGCCCTGGCGTCGCTGTATACCCGTCTGTACTCGCCCGCGCCGATGCACGACGCGCTCGAGATCGAACGCATCGCGGGCGCGCTGTCGTTCATGGCGGAAAACCTCGGAGGGGATGACCCGGCGGTCCTGACGGCACTGGCGGGCAAGTCGCCCAAGGCCCGCGCGGAAGAGTTGGTGCTCGGGACGTCTCTCAAAGACCCCGCGGCGCGCAGGAAGCTCGTCGAGGGCGGGAGCGCGGCGGTCGCGGAGAGCAAGGATCCGATGATCGTGTTCTGGAAGGCGATGGACAAGGAATCGCGAGCGCTGCGATCCAGGTACGAGCGTGAGGTCGAGGCCGCGGAACAGGCGGGGTATGCGAAGATCGCCGCCGCGAAATTCGCGGTGGAGGGCGAGAACACCTATCCGGACGCGACGTTTTCGCTGCGGTTGTCGTTCGGCGCGATCAAGGGATACGCCGAGAACGGCAGGGACATCCCGCCGTACACCGACTTTGCGGGGATGTACGAGCGTTATGCGGATCGCAAGGGGCAGGTCGGCTTTGACCTGCCGGAGCGTTGGCTGCGTGGCAAGGGGCGGCTTGACCTGACCACGCCGTTCAACTTCGTATGCGGCGCGGACATCATCGGCGGCAATTCGGGGAGTCCTGTGGTGAACACCAAGGGCGAGGTGATCGGGCTGATCTTTGACGGGAACATCCACAGTTTGGTCGGTGCGTTCCAGTATGACGGCACGCAGAACCGCGCGGTGGCGGTGGACTCGCGCGCGATCATCGAGGCCCTGCGAAAGCTGTACGACGCCGGGCCGCTGGCCGACGAGTTGCAGGGGAAAGGTCGGTAGAGCGGGCCGGCCCGATCGCCCGATGGGCGGCCACCGGACGCTCTGCGCGCTCCACAAGCAAGCGAATGCAAAGGCCCCGGGCGTCACCCAGGGCCTTATCGTTGGTGCTTGGGGGCCGACCGCTCGCTCACCACTTCCGCGGCGCTTCGCCCGTGTATTTCGAGAGCGGGCGGATGATGCGGTTGTTGGCGTGCTGCTCGATGACGTGGGCGCACCAGCCGGTGATGCGGCTGGCGACGAAGATGGGCGTGTATTGGGGCACGGGGATGCCCATCGTGAAGTACGTCATCCCGCACGGGAAGTCCACGTTGGGATGGATGTTCTTCTTCTCGAGCATGATCTTCTGAACCTGCTCGCCCAGCTCGAACCACCTGACCGCGGCGTGACCGCCGGGGTTCTTGGTGTCCTTCTCCGCGATGGCGCGGCCCATCTTGTGAAGGATCGGGGCGCGGTGGTCGCCGTTCTTGTAGACGCGGTGCCCGAAGCCCATGAGCTTGCGCTTGGTGTCGAAGGCTTTCTGCATCCAGTCGTCGACGGCCTTGGTGCCGATCCCCCTCTCACCGACGTCGCACATGATCTCCTTGAGCATTTCCATGGCGGCCTCGTTGGCGCCGCCGTGGAGCGGGCCCTTGAGGGCGGCGATGGCGCCGGCGACCGCGCCGTGCATGTCGCTGAGCGTGCCGGCGATCACTCGGCTCGTGAAGGTGCTGGCGTTGTAATCGTGCTCGGCGTACAGGATGAGGGAGACGTCGATGACCCGGGCGTAGTCCTTGTTGGGCGTCTGGCCGCTCATCAGGTACATGAGGTTGGCGGCGTGCCCGAGCGTGGGGTCGCCGCCGAGTTCGCGCCCGATGATGGCGCGCCCATCGATCACGTTCTGCATGTGCCCGATGATCGTCGGGATCTTGGCGAGCAGGCGCTTGGCTTTGCGGAGATTCGCGGCGCTGTCGACGCTCTGCGCATCGGAGTCGGTATGGGCAAGGATGCTGACCGCGGTGCGGAGAACGTCCATCGGCACCGCGCGTCCGCTGGCGAGATACCCGCCGGCGGATTCGATGAAGTTCGTCACCAGCGGATGGAGCGGGCGCTCGGCGACGATCTCGGCCTTGAATCGCGCGAGCTCGGCGGGGCTGGGCTTGTGCCCTTCGAGTAAGAGGAACGCGACCTCCTCGAAGGTGGCGTTCTGGGCCAGGTCGTGGATCTCGTAGCCGCGGTACCACAGGCCGCCCTGTTCGATGGAGCAGACGGCGGTCTCGCCGGCGATGATCCCTTCCAGGCCGCGCGAGAAGATCGCTTCGGCCTGTTCCTTGGTAACGGCGGGAGCCTTGGCAGAAGTGGGGGCGGCGGACATCGGTGATCTCCGGTGGAGTTGGTTTGCGGATGATGGAGCGGGGACGCCGCTCCTCGCGCCGGAAATATAGCGCGGGCTTCGGGATCGCGGATCGGCGTTCGGCCGCCCCGGATGCGCGGGCCGGGTTCCGAGGTCCAGGATCAACGCGGGCGGCTATCCGGGGAACTCCCACGGCTTGCCCGGCGTGTAATCGATCAGGTCGTAGAGTTCCTTGCGGGTCTGCATCGAGTCGATGAACCCGCTGACCGAGCCGTCGCGTCGGAGCTGCGTGAGAGCTCGGCCCACGGCTCCCATCGCGACGCGCAGGAGCGACACCGGGAAGATGACGCACGAGTAGCCCATCTCGGCGAAGCGCGCCATGGGAATGACGGGCGTTTTTCCGAACTCGGTCATGTTCGCCAGCAGGTACGGCCCGCGCTGCATGTTCGCGCGGCGGACACCCGCCATCGCCCTGGCGAAGCGGGCGAACTCGTCCTCGCTGGCGAGGCCCTCGGGGAAGATCATGTCGGCGCCCGCCAGGACATACGCCGAAGCGCGATCGACCGCGGCGTCGAACCCGTCCACGCCGCGCGCGTCCGTGCGGGCGCAGATGATGAAGCGACCCCCGTCCGTGTCCATCGCGGCCTTGGCGGCCCACTGCACCTTCTCGATCATGTGGTCGGTCGGGACGAGTTCTTTCCCGTCGAGATGGCCGCAGCGCTTGGGAAATTTTTGATCTTCAAGGTGCAGTCCCGCGGCGCCGGCCCGGGAATACTCGATCACGGTTCGACGGACCATCTCGGCCTCGCCGAAGCCCGTGTCGGCGTCCGCGATCAGCGGGAGCCCGCTGGCGTCCGCGACCTCTCGGATGACGCGGCAGAAGTGCTCGAGCGTCAGCAGACCGACATCGGGCACTCCGGCGCAGACGCTGGTCGCGGCGCCTGAGACGTAGCAGCCCTCGAATCCGGCGCGGGCGATCGCTCGGCCGCACAGCGCGTTGAAAGCACCGGGGAGCGCGACGCACTCTCGGTCCATGGCCCGCCTGAGCCGCTCTCCCGGATTGGTGTGTGCCATGAAGAACGCTAGGTTGTCGGCGGGCGATGGGCGAGCGTGGCGGTCGTCGGGCGGGGGCGCCGACTCCGGGTGATCAACGCGACGGCCGCGAGGGCGGGCGCCCGAGGGCGGCCTGTTTCTGAGCGTCGGGATCGCAAGAGCGATGCTTCGTGCCGTCCTAGACTGCCTCTCCAACTGAGCTTCATGCGAAAGGGAGGCCATGCCCGCGATCTATCCGTTCCGTGCCGTGCAGTACCATCATGGAGAAGGCGACGTGAGCAAGCTCGTCGCGCCGCCTTATGACGTGCTTGACAACGCGGCCAAGGAAAAGCTGCTCGCTCACGACCAGCCCAATATCGTGGCGATTGACCTTCCCCACACGCCCGCGAAGGAACTGGGCCCGGTCGAGACTTATCAGGCGGCGGGGGAGCGGTACCGCTCGTGGCTGTCGAACGGCATCCTGACGCGTCGGGCAGCCCCGGCGATCTTCGCGTATCGACAGACCTTTTTGTTTGAGGGCAAGACGCACCGGCGTTGCGGCATGGCGTGCACGGTGGACGCGATGCCGTTCGGGCCGCGCGCCGGAGGCGGGATTCTTCCGCACGAAGAGACGTTCTCGGGTCCGAAGGAGGATCGTTTCGCGCTCATGAAGGCGACGCGGACCCAGCTTTCACCGATCTTTGGTCTTCACGCCGACGAGCAGAACCGGGCGGTGGGGATCATCCATTCCATCATGGGAGCCGCACGCCCGTCGATGACGGCACGGATGACCGACGACGTGCTCCACGAGGTGTGGACGGTCGACGATCCGGCGCGGATCGGGGCCTACGCCGACGCGCTGGCGGGCGAGGACATCTTCATCGCCGATGGGCACCATCGCTACACCACGGGGTTGAATTACATCAAGCACCTGGAGTCGGCGGGATCGCTGCCGGCGGATCACCCGGCCCGGCGGAGCATGATGGTGCTGGTCCCGATGAGCGATCCGGGCCTGGTGATCGGGCCGACGCACCGCGTCCTGGGCGGGATGAAGGGCTACTCGTTCGAAGCATTCACGGCGGCAGCGAGCGAACACTTCTCGTTCCGCGGCGTCGAGGGCGATGTCCATGCGCTGCACACGGCCCTGGCCGCGACGCCCAGGAACGAGTGCCACCTGGCGTTCTATGACGTGGCGAGCAAGCGGGGAATGATCGGGGCTCCCAAGTCGAACGACCCGCTGGCGGCCCGGTTCGGGAGCAAGCCCCGTGCGTGGCGCACGCTGGATGTCGCGATCATCCAGTATCTCGTGGTTGAGGCGATCTGTCAGCCGAGGCTGAACGCGGGCCAGCCCGTGAAGTGGGCCTTCCCGCACTCGGTTGAGGAGGTACTGGAGATCGCACGCGGGCAGGAAACGGGCGCGGGCGGTGGCACCGGGTTTGCGCAGCTCGCGGTGATGGTGCGGCCCACGCCGCTGGACGCCGTGCGGGATGTCAGCCGCGCCGGGGAATTGATGCCCCAGAAGTCAACGTTCTTCTATCCGAAGTTGGCGACCGGGCTCTTCGTGAATCCGCTGGACTGAGCGGTGGATGAGCGGCGATACGCCGGGGACCGCGGCGCCGGTGGCGGCGTGCACATGACGTGAGCGCCGCTCGCGCCGGGGGCGATCCGCGGTCGTCGTCCCTTTCGTGACGGGCTCGCCGCTAGCTTTGCGGCGAGGTGTGGGTCCAGGGCTGGACCCATCGCATGAACTCGTCCGCGCTGGCGGCGCCGGTGAGGCGAGCGATCTCCCGGCCGTCTTTCAGCAGAATCGTGACGGGGATCGAGCTCACGCCGAGGCGCTCGGCGGTGGCTTGGTCGCGATCGATGTTGAGATAGACGGGCTCGGTGTACCGGCGGATCCAATCGACGACCGCGCGATCGACCAGGGTGGTGCGCTTGTAGGTCTGGCACGGGCCGCACCACGACGCCGAGGCGTAGACCAGAACGAGGCGATCGGCCTTGGCGGCGCGATCGAGCCCCTGCTGGAGCGTCATGTGCTCGTCAAAGACCGGCGGGATGGGCGCGAACCCGCCGCGCCATTGCATGACCACAAGCACGCCGACCAACCCGAGCAGGAGCGCCCAGTTCCCCCAGCTTCGGCGCGGGCGAACCGACGCGGGCGGGGCGGGATTGGCCGGCGGGTCATCGGAGCGAACGGCGTTGGTTCCGGCGTCGGCCATGGAGCGAGGATGGTAGCAGGGCCCTCCGGCTTTCCACGTCCGCCCGTGCCTTCGAAGGCACGAGCCTTACCAATCGGGAAGGTCCCCGGTGAGCGGCTCGACGAGGTCCTTGGCGGTGACCATCCCGATCGGTCGGGCGTCGCGCTCGACGATGCCGAGGGGCGCGTCGGCCGCCTGAATGCGACGGAGCGCGTCGAGCACGCCCATGGACGGGTGCAGCGTCGCCGGGCGACGCAACAAGGACTCGATCGGCGCGTCGGGATAGGTGTGCAGGTCGATCTGGCGCAGCACGCCCAGCACCCGCCCCCGCGAGTCGAGAACGGGGAGGCGCGAGCTTGCCTGCGCGGCGGCGAATCGGACCATCCTGGCGCGGTCCCAATCGATGGACAACGTTCTGACCTGGTTCCACGGGATCATCTCATCGCCGACGAGCGTGGAGCGGAACGTGAGGGCCCGATCAATGAGGGTGCTCTGGGATTCGGAAAGGACGCCGCCCGAACCGCCCTCCTTGAGGAGCAGGGCCATGCGCTGGCGGGCGTCGGAGAAGTGCTCGCCCTGTCCGCGGAATCCGGCGAGTCGTTCGACCAGGCGTGCCGCCCCCATGGCGATCGGGATGACTCCGATGGAGGTCAGGACGGCGCGGAAGAGCACGAGCGGGAGCGCGAAGGGATAGGTGAGCCGATCGGCGTCGACGCGGAAGAGCTCCTTCGGGATGGCCTCGCAGAAGACAAACATCAGGGGCGCGACCAGCGCGACATTCACGAGCATGATGCGGGCCTGGCTCTCGCCCTGCATCAGGGCGTGGACCGCGTAGGTGATGAGCGCGCCCGAGGCGATGTTTCCGACCATGAGCGTGGCCAGCAGCCGGTCGGGCTTGTCGAGCTCGCTCCTGATGAGTCGCGCGGAGCGATCGGCGCCCGAGCCGGCGCGGAGCATGAGGCGCACGCGATTGAGCGAATAGCTGCCCAGCTCAAGGCCCGAGGCCAGGCACGATCCGATCCCGCCGACGGCGATCAGCGACCACCAGAGCAGCGTGAGCCCCATCCCGGTAAGAAACGCGAGCATCATGCGTCCCCCTCCCGGTGCCCGGGCTGCGGGAGCAGCGTGACCGCCACGCGTTCGACGACTCGCCCCTGCATGGCCTCCACCTCAAGGCGAAGGTTGCCAAGCTCGACGGCATCTCCGGGGCGCGGGATCCGCCCTAGTTCGGCCAGGATCAGGCCGCCCACGGTGGTGACGCGCCGAGCACGCCGGCACTGCCCCGGCGGTCCGAAGAACTGCTCCCAGTCGCGGACGCTCAGCCGCCCGGGCGCCAGCCAGCGATCGGGCGCGACCTTCTCGACCGCCAGCAGCGTCTCGTCGGTCGCCTCGGCGATGGGCGGGACGATCTGCTTCACGACATCCTCGATCTCGACAAGGCCGGTGACCGAGCCCGTTTCGCTCACGCACAACGCGACGTGCGCCCGTTCGGCCCGGAACCGTTCGAGGAGTTGATCGAGGCGCGAGTTCTCCGGCACATAGACGACCGGTTGAACGGACTCGGCGATCGACCGCGTCGGCGCGCCCGACGCCTGGGCGGCGAGGTACCGCTTGCCGTTGAGAATCCCGATGATCGGGCCGTCGAGCGAGCCCTTGCACACCGGGAATTTCGTGTGCCCGCTCTGGCGGATGAGGGCGACAAGGTCCGCGGGGGTGGCCCTGGAGTCGAGCCAGTGCAGATCGACGCGGGGGGTCATGATCTCGCGCACGCGGAGCGAGCCCAGCGCGAGCACCTCGCCCAGGATCTCCTGCTCGTCCTCGTTGATGAGCCCCTGGCTGGCGCCGACATCCAGCAGCGACGAGAGCTCGTCGATGGTGAGCGTGCGTCGGTGCTGCGACTCGCTGTGTCCCAGCAGGCGAACAACGGGGCGGATCAGCCCGGCGTCGAGAAACGAGCACACCGGGCCGAGCGCCCGCATCGAATACAAGAGGGCGACGGCGAGCCTGCGCGCGAACCAGACACGGTGCACGCTCGCCAGCGACTTGGGGAGAATGTCGCCAAGGAGCACCAGCAACAACGCCCCGGCGGCGCTGAACACCGCGCTCCAGGCGCCGGCGTGGGACGCGGGCGCCATCGACGCCGAGAGGGCCAGGAAGCTGATGTTGAACATCGTGTTGAGGAACAGGATCAGCACCAGCAGGCGGCTGGGGCGCTCCAAAAGCGTCGACGCGGCGGCGGCGGCGGAAGCGCTGGCTCGCCGCAGCCGGACCTTGTCGGTCGGTGTGAGCGAGAACAACGCCGTCTCGATCGACGAACAGCACGCCGACCCGGCCAACATCGTCGGCATCAGCATGAACTTGGCGATGGTGGCGGCGTCGATCACGGGTGCTCCATCGGGGGCCCGTGCGATCGATCGTCCATCTGCTCGATCATCCTCTCAAACGAGCGCCACGCGTTGAGCTGCACCCGAATGTCGCGGAGCAGCCCGCCCGGCAATGGATCGCCCGGCCCGACGGCCAACGCCCGCGCGAAGAGCTGCCGACAGGTTTTCACGATCGATTCCCGCTGATCCAGGGCCCAAGCACGCCAACGGGCCAGCTCGGTCGCGTCTCCTGATTCCCTCGCGCTGTCAATCCCCTCTCTGGCCTCCATGGCTTCCATCAAGAGGCCCGGCGGAAGCGATTTTTCCTTCTCGGCGGTCGGGCCACCAAGGCGCAAAAGCAGCACGTTGGCGCGCGTCTCCGGGTCGAGGAGCGCACGCTTGGCGTCGTTCAGGCCGGCTGAAAGGGCTTCGGACTCGGTCTGGCCGCCGGCCAGATCGGGGTGGACCGCGATGGCGCGGGCCAGAAAGGCCCGATCGATGTCGGCCCGATCGAGATCGAAGGTCGGGGGCAGGCCGAGGATGTCGAAAGCGTCGCTGCTCATGGTCTTTGCAAGAGCCGACGGGTTGAACGCGGTCGGCCCCTGGACTCTATCATGGCGTAGGAGTTCACCCTTGAGCACCATGTCAACCTTCCCCGGAGGAGCGTCAGGCGCTGGCTCACCCCGACACATGGGGGTGGTGGGGGTAAGCCCCGAGGGAGCGGCGGTGTTTTACACCCAGCTCTTCCATCATGCGTCGCGGAAGCTGACGCCTCACCAGCAGCCCCGCGTGACGATGCACACCGAGCCCCTGGCGGCGTACCTCGACGCGATCCGAACCAACGACTGGCACACGGTGGGCCGTCTGCTTCGTCGTTCGGCGGACCTGCTGGCGCGGTGCGGTGCGGAATTCTGCGTGACGCCTGACAATATCGTGCAGCACGCGTCGCACCTGGCGGAGGCGGGCTCTCCCTTGCCGTGGTTGTCGATGACGGATCTGGTTGCCGACGCGGTGGTCCGCGACGGGCGGCGGACGGTGGGGGTGATCGGGACGAAAATGGTGGTCAGCTCGGCGATTTATCAGACGCCGCTGGGCATGCGGGGTGTGCACGTGCTGCCGCCGCACGATTCAGAGGCCGAGCGGCTCGACCAGATTATTTTCGGGGAGTTGCTCTACGGGCACATCCGCCCGGAGTCGAGGCAGGCGATCCTTCAGACGATCGCGAACCTGGCGGATCGCGGGTGTGAGGCGGTCATCCTGGCCTGCAGCGAGGCGCCCCTGGTGGTGACGAGCGAAAACTCGCCAATTCCGGTGTACGACGCGACGGATCTGCTGGCGGAGGGCGCGATCCGCCGGGCGATGTTGGTTGGCTAGGCCGCCGCGTCGTCGGGAGCCGGCCTGGTAAAAGCGGCGGGCGAATGGAACCCGGACAGGGTTGGTGCGTCGAATTGGGCGGGACGCGTCATTTTCGCCCTGCACGAATCGGAACCTTGTGGTACACTGTGGCGAAGGGTGCGTAGCGGCAAGGGGTGCCCGGCGCGCGGTGTAATCGTGCTCCGGCTCGGGTGGTGCTTGCGGTCATGGCCTGGCCGCGAGTCGTCTGGGTTTCAGCGCCCGAGGCCGATTGGTTTCCCGGCCGCCTGTCCCCCGATTCTCCGTTCCAGAGATTCACGGGATTGGGCGAGGTTGTACACTCGTCCCTCTGCGCGCCTGCCTCCATGGCGGGTGGCGGAGGAGCGTGGTCGGGACTACGCACCTGTCTTTGGTGTCCTTTGGAGCCCTCGATGAGCCGCTGGGACCTGCGTTCTCTCTTCGGAACTCGTCCGACTTCGAATTCGATCCGCCAGGTGCGGGCGCCCGGTCGCTTGGCGCGGCTCGCCGGCGCCGGGGCGTCGCTGCGCTCCGGCGGGATCGAGTCGCTCGAGCCTCGCCAGTATCTGTTCGGCGATCACCCGAGCTTTTCGGACTTCCCGACCGCCGACACGATCACGATCGACGGCACGACGGGCTTGGGTTCGATCACCGGCTCGATCGAGCAGGCGGCGACGGACGACCTGTTCAAGTTCGTCGCGCCCGCCAACGACTTCGTCTCGATCCTGGCGGATGCCCAGAACTCGGCGAGCACGCTGAATACCCAGCTGCGGCTCTACAACTCGTCGGGGCAACAGCTCAGGCTCTCCAGCGGGAACGACACGCTGACGGCGGGCACGCCCACCGATGCATGGATCGGCTTTGTCGCGACCGCGGGCGAGACGTACTACATCGGCGTGCGCGCCGACACGAACTCGGGCAACACGGCCATCGGAAACTACACGGTTCGGATTGACGCGATCACGACCAAGGTGAGCGTCAAGACCAGCGACCCCGGCACGGGCAACCTGTACCTCTCCTCGCAGGCCTCCACGCGGGCGCTCACCGGTGGGCTGACCCGAGTCGAGCAGGACATCATCTACGAGTTCACCATCCCGAGCGACAGCCAGTTCGACTCGCTGTCCACGTTCAACGTCCAGCGCGATCCCGCGGACACGACCCATCAGCTCGACACGCGCCTGGATATCTACGACTCCAGCGGCAACCGCCTGGTCTTTGACAGCCCCGCGGGACGTGCCAACGACGCCTTCGCGGCGCTCAAGACCTCGCCCGGGCAGAAGTTGTACCTGCGCGTCCGTTCCGACGAGTTCCTGACGAGCCGCAGCACCTTCGCAACCGGCAACTACATCATCACTGCCGACGTACGCGCCGAGCAGCTCACCAACCCGATGGACCCGGTGACTCGACGCGGGAGTGATCCGGGCGTGTCGCTGTTCGGGTACACCGGCCCCGACACGGGCAAGGCGTTCCAGACGGCGGTGTACGAGTTCATCGCCCAGGGCTCGGGCCTGGCGTTCATCACGGCGATCGGCGGCGGGCTGAATCCTCTGCTGGATGGGGCGCTGCGCATTTACAACGCCGCCGGCACCCAGATCGCCTACAACGACAATTTCGCCAGCGCCGATCCGCAGGTCGCCATCGTGCTGGAGGGTGGCAAGCGGTACTTCATCGTTCTGGACGGGTTCAACCTGGGCGGCACGGATTACTCACTCTTTGTCGAGGCGAACCACACGTTCGACGCCAACCAGCCCGTCGATGATCACGTCAACACGACCGACCCCAAGCGTGCCAGCGAGGCGACCACGCTCGTGTGGGGCGCGCCATTCACGCTGAACGATCAGGCCGGCAACGTGATCGAGGACCGAAGCTACCGGGTGGCGGCGTTCGGCACCGGGCGTCTGTGGACCAACGGCGACACCGACCTCTTCAAGTTCGTCCCGCAGGTCGACATGCTGGGCTCCTACCAGGGCAAGAACGACGACGCGGGCACCGCGGTCTACGCGGGCGGAAGTTTCACCCGCGCGGGCACGGTCAACACCGCCCTCCCGACCGTCGCGTCGGGCGTGGCGGCGTGGGACGCCAACGACTGGTGGCCGGCGCTGGGCGGGCTCCTCGGGCCCAATACCGATGTCAACGGGAATCTGCTCCCCGGCACGGTCTATGCGCTCATGGAGTATGACCTGACCGGCGACGGGCGCACCGAGTTGATCGCCGGCGGCAGCTTCACCACCGCCCGCAACACGACGGACCCCAACGACGACATCGTTGTGAACGGCTTGGCGATCTACACCTGGAATCCGCTCGCGGGGATCTATGAGTGGGCGGCGCTCGGCAGCGGCGTGACCAAGGCCGGCAACGCCCCGGGCACCGTGTATGCCCTCGCCCTGTACGACGGCGACGCCCAGCCCGACGGTCCCGATCCTCGCCCCGTGGTCATGATCGGCGGCGATTTCACGAGCCTGGCGGGCACCGGCGCCAATCGTCTCGGGTACATCACGCAAGACCTCACCATCAACAACGAGCAGGGCATCACCCTGCCCGTTCTGGCGGGCACCGAGCCCGTGCGCGTCATCACCTCCGCCGTCCTGGACTTTGGCGATCCCGACGGCGACGGCGGGCAAGACGACCCCGAGCCTTACACCGCCCTGATCGTCGGCGGCGAGTTCCACGCGGCCAACCAGACCGCCGGGACGCTCGACTATCTGGTGGTGATGAAGAACACCTACACCACCTACAGCGACTATCGCAATCTCGTCGGCACGGAGTTGAATGCTCCGGTGTATGCCGCCGCGGGCTTTGCCTATACCGATGCGATGGGGAACCCGCACAACGGCCTCCTGGCCGGCGGTGACTTCACGATCACCGGGGCGACCCGAGCGGTGTTCATCGATGTCTCGGGCGCGACCCCGGCGGCGACGAATCTCAACGCCAACGGCAGCGTGTACGCGATGACGTACTACGACGCGCCGGATCCCGACGGTGCCGGTCCGTACCCCGATCCCGCGCCTGGAATCGCGATCGGCGGCGCGTTCACGAACATCGGCGGGAGCGCGAATCGCTCCAAGATCGGCGTGTGGGAAGGGACGGGTTGGCGCAGCCTCGGGCGGGGGCTCAACCCGACCAACGGGCAGGATGTGTACGCGCTGACGGTGGTCGATGACACCGACACCGGTGTGCCGACGGGCGGCGTGCTGTACCTGGGCGGTTCGTTCCGCACGGCACGGAACGCGCTGGGCACGGTGAACGCCAACCGGGCCGCCAAGTGGCAGTTCAATGACCTCCTGGGTGACTACGAGTGGCTCCCGATGGGGAGCGGCGTGGGAACTCCCACGGCGAATTCGACGAACTCGTGGCCGACCGAGAACGGCACCGACGGCACGATCTTCGCGCTTTCGGCCTTCGACGACGGCAACGAGAACCAGTGGGACCGTCACAGCCGGCGCTCCAGCCGCCTGTCGCTCCTGCTCTCCGGCGATACGGATTCGTTCGCCAACATGTTCATCCGGGTGTACGACTCGGACTTCAACGTCATCTACACCAACGACACCATCTCCCCGCCGTTCCCGGACCCCGCGGGCGCGATCGACTGGTCGCTCCAGCCCGGGAGCTTCCAGTTCGAGGGCCCGACTGTGTGGGGCGGCGAGACGTACTACGTCGAGGTCTCCGGCACCGGCACGGGGCGTTACACGCTCCGGGTGATCGCCGACGCCTTTGTCCAGGACGACACCAACTCCCAGATCTTCGATCCCGTCGACCGCGACAACTTCACCGACGTCCAGGCGTATTTCGGGAACGCGATCCAGCTCGGGCAGCCCTCGGACACGGGCGACACGCGGAACTACTTCACGCTGCCGAACTCCGCGCCGACCGCGCGCCAGTTCCAGACGACGCAGGACAGCATCACGCAGGTTCATTTCTCCGAGCTGGGCAACATCCCGACGCTCGGCAACGACGACCTCTTCTCCTTCCGCTCGCAGGCGACCGGGTACGCCGAGATCCGCCTGAACACCACGGGGCTCGACGATTTCTTCGATGAGTACCTGGGGGGCGGCCCGATCGAGACCGAGAAGGTCTACAGCAGCAACTTCGACGGCGCCCTGCGGATCTATGACGCGGACTTCACGCAGATCGCGTACGTCAACGATGTCGCGACGATCACCGGGGAGCCTTCGACGCAGGATCCGACCGGCACCTGGACCGGGCGGTCGTTCCACAAGCGGGATCCGCGCGTCGTGATTCCCGTCAGCGAGGGTGAGTTCTATTACGTCGTCGTCGAGAGCGGGCAGCGTTGGATCGACGGCTCGCCCGCGAACCAGGGCGACCGCACCGCCAGAACCGGCGAGCAGATCGACTGGGGCAGCGCCACCGGGTCGTACGAGCTCCTGATCAACGGCATGTCGGACCTGGATGTCGGCACCGACGACCACAGCGCGGGCGTGGGTTCCGACGGGGCGAACGTGGCGACCCCGATCATGCTGGGCGAGAACCCGGCGGACTCGGCCTCCAACGGCAAGGGCACCATCAGAGGCATCATCAACAACGCCACGGACGTGGACGACTTTACGTTCGTCTCGATCTCGCGCGGCACGGCGACGCTGAACCTGAGCAGGGTGAACGCCTCGACGGTGACCGGAGTCGTCAGCGTGTTCACGCTCCGGAACGGACAGACGACGGTCGTCGCGGGCGGGACGGCGGGCTCGGCCGGCACGCTCAATCTCACGTTCCCCGTCACGCCGGGCGAGCGCTTCTACATCCGGGTGAGCTCCAGCGCCAATTCGATCGGCGATTACAAGCTCGACCTTTCGGTCCCGCCGTTCGCGGACGACTACGCGGATCGCAAGGACCTCGCGGTCGCGACCGATCTGCCTCAGTTCGACTTCCTCGGCACGGGCCAGGCGGACGGCAGGCTCGAGCAGCCGGGCGATACCGATGCCTTCCGCTTCACGTCGTACGACTTCCAGACCATGACGGTGCTTGTGCATGGCCGGTCGCCCAGCACCCTGAATCCCTACGTCACGGTCTACGAAGTCTCCGAAGACCTCCTGGGCAACCCGATCATCCTTCGCATCGCCTACAACGACGACCTCTCATCGACGAATCGCGACGCGCGGGTCTCCTTCCCCGTCACTCCCAACCGCACCTCCACGCTCACCCAGAACACCTATCCGTACTACTACGTGGTGGTTTCGGCGTCGGACTCTTCCAAGGAGTACGGCGATTACACCATCACGCTGTCCTTCCCGCCGACCGACGATCATCCCGATGCGGGCGAATACGCCTATGCCTCCGGCATCACCATCGATCCGGGCACGGGCGCGGGTGTGGCCTCGGGCATCACGGAGAAGCTGGAGGACACCGACCTGTTCACCTTCACCGCGCCCGCGGGTGGCGAGGCGGGGGTGATCGTCTCCCGTCCGGCCAACAGCACGATCGTCCCGACCGTCACGGTCATCGAGCTGGTCAACAACGTGCCGGTCACGATCGCGTCGGGCACGGCGTTCGACGACGGCTTCACATTCGACCCGGCCGATACCGGCATCTTCAACGTCGTTCGCGGGCACTCCTACTACGTGCTGGTGTCGAACTCGACCACGACGTTCGGCTCCTACACCATCTCGGTCAACGGCCCGGCCATCGACGATTATCCGAACATCACCGAGTTTGACATCGCCTACAACATCCCGATGAGTGCCGCCACCGGCAACGGTGTGATCGGCAACGGCATCCCCAACGACCCGGGCAACCCGAAGCTGCTCCCGATCGACGACACGGACTTGTTCAAGTTCACGCCGATCAAGACCGGCCCGGTCGTGATCACGCTGACGTCGTTCTACACCTCATCGGGGCGCTTTGCCCCGCACCTCCGCGTCTACGACGACACCCAGACGCTGATCGCGGACGTCTCGACCAACAGCATCCCGAATTCGACCACCCCCGTGAAGGTCGACTATACCTTCGCCTCGCTCAGCAGTTCGAAGGTCTACTACGTGCTCGTCTCGGCGGTCCCGAACCTGCCGCCCCCGGCGACGCTGACCGGCGAGTACCAGCTCATCGTCGATGGCGATTCGCCGCCCAACGGCGACGGCGATGACCCGGGTCAGATCGACTTCAACACGCCCACGACCATCGTGATCGACCCCCGCACCGGCGACGGGCATGCGAACGACCTGATCAACGTCTCGGGAGACCGGGACCTCTTCCGGTTCCGCGCTCCGACGCTGCTGGGCGGGCGGACGAGCGGGCGAGCGTTCGTGCAGATCCGCACGCCGCAGGGTTCCGTGCTCGACGCGGCGGTGACGATTCTGAACGCCGCGAACGAGCAGGCCGTGGTGGCCTACGACGCGGCGGGCCTGCCCGGCGCCAACGCCAATGTCTCGTTCAACGCCAACTCGAACGCGGACTACTGGATCATCGTTTCCGGCATCGGGAGCGGCGTGGGAGCCTACGAGGTTCTTGTCGACACCGAGCCGGGCACCAACTACCTCTACTTCCCCGAGGGGTACTCGAGCCCCAGCATCCGCGAATTTGTCTCGCTCGCCAACACCAACGACTTCTCCGTGAAGTACACCATCCGACTGCGCTACGAGGACGGAAGCCCCGAGACGGTGGTCGCCAACAACCTCACCATCGCCGCCGGAGCCCGCGACGGCGTGACGATCAGCGACGCGTCCAACGGGTACGCGGCCGGCGTCCTTCCCAACAAGCCCTACGCGATCATCGTCGAATCGACCGGTCTGCTCGGCGCGACCATGGCCCACTACGACTTCGGCTCGGCGATCGGCGACAGCTTCACCGGCAGCCTCAGCAGTTCGTGGACCTTCGCCCGCGTCGAACGGGTGCCGGGCGCCGTGGTTGACATCATCCCGTACTACAACCCCAACCCCTTCGGCGTCACGGTGACCCTCACGGCCTACGGGCCCAACGGCGAGGTGCTGACCTACAACCAGAACGTCGGCGCCAACAAGCGATTCGGCTTCAACATCCACGACATCGCCACATGGCCGATCGGTATCTCGGGCGCCAAGCTCACGGCGGCCGCGACGAATCCTCAGAATCAGATCGACTTCATCGGTATCGCGGCGTCGCTCTCGCACTACGACGCGGTCAACGGCGAGGGCTTCGCGCTCGTCGCCGATCCCGCCGGCGGGAGCACCACGGGGACCGTGCCGCAGCTCACCAACGGCGACATCGTCACCGCAGAGCTGGCGATCTTCAACCCCGGCACGTCGGTGGCGGCGGTGCAGATCCGCGGCAAGTATGTCGCCGCGGCGTTGCCCGACCTTATCCGCATCATCAACGTCCCCGCCGGGCGCACCGTGGTCCTGCGGGGCACCGATCTGCAGTTCGTGCCCAACCAGCCGGTCGGCATCGCGTACAGCTCGAACGTGCCCGTCGTCGTGACAGGCAGCCAGCGGGCCTTCGGCGACGCCGACGCGACCGGAACCACCAGCGTGGCGGCCAACACGCTCTACTTCGGCGACGGGTTCATGAACTCCGCCCTGGCCGGCTCGCTCTACTTCGAGACCCTTGCGTTTGCCAATCCCACCAACCTCGACGTGAACGTCAGCGTGACGCTGCAGTTCACCGGCGTCAACGACACCCTGACCGTCAGCGTCCCGGTCAGCGCGGGCAACTTCGCCCAGCTGAAGCTGCACGAGCTGTCGCAGCTCATCATCGATCGCCCCGGCCTGAGCTTCTACAGCATCGTGGTCGATTCGGTGGTGCCGATCACCGCGACCATGACGCACTACGACCTCTACCTGGGCGGCGGCTGGACGACCTCGGGAGTGCCCTTGGGCATCACCATCCCGTACAGCCAGTTCGCGTAAAGGACCCGGACGCGGCGGCGCGGGTTTCAATTCGAACGATCATTCCCGCGGGGCGCGACGAGCGCCCCGCTTTCTTTCGCGCGCGAGGTGATCCGTGTGGCCGGCGCTCGGGTGCTCGTCCGCATGGGCGCGTCGCTCAACGACGCAGCATGCTCATGTCGTCGATCTCTCGCCAGCGGACGGCGGCTTCGAGATAACTGGCATCGGTCGGGCCCGCCACGCCGTCGCCGTCGAGGTCGATCGGGTGATCGCGCCAGAAGTAAAGATCCTCGATGTCCAGCGTCCCGTCCGAATTGAGATCAATGGTCGCGATCGGCGCGGGGCGTTCGTCGAGCGCGTCCAGTTCGAGACAGGTGGCGTACCCCCAGGACCCGCCCACGGCACCCCGGACGCGAACGCCCGTCACGTTCGTCTGGGCCGCGGGAAGCTCCCACTCGATCGTCTGGAACGGACGAGCGGGCTCCAGCGGCTCGCTCTGCACGGATTCCGGCGGGAGTGCGTTCCAGACTCCCGCCACGCGAATCTCCACCGCGAGCGACTCGAACCACCCGCCCTCGTCAGCGTCGCTCCACTGATCGCCCTCGAGAAGCCTGATCGTGCGGACGCGAACGGGGAGGCTGTACTCGACACCAAGTTGGAGGACCGCGCCGGGCGTTGGCGTGGTGGTGCGCGACGAGAATTGCACGCGTCCGGTTTCTCCGGGTTCGACGCCGGACCAGTCGAGTTCGTAGCCGTTGGCGATGCACGCCGGGACGCCGCTGCACTGGCATCCCCACGGTGATCCGGTGATGTTTGAGGTCGCGGTGACGCTGCCGCCGAGGGCGCGAACGCGGCGGTTCGCGCTTGCGATCCAGTCTCTCCAGTTGGGATCGATGGAGCCGGGGGGGTCGGCGGGGACTGGCGCGAGGAGCCACAGGCCCCTCGATGGGTCGACGAGTCCGCCGGCGTCGAGGATGGTGCGTTCGACCATGGGGATCATGCGTGCGGCGAGGAGGTCGAAGCGGTCCTCGCCGGGCTCGGTGGGAGTCCAGTCGGGGAGGTTGTCGCGCGTGGCGGTCGCCCAGTAGAGCGACGAGATGGTCTGGGCCGGGAACGCATCGCGAACCCACTGCTCGCCGTTGAGCAGCCCGAGAAGGCCGCCGAGCGTGGCGGTGGGGTTGTCGGCGTCCCATCCGGAGAGCGTGCCGATCTGGACGGTGCGTTTGAAGTCGCCTCCGCCGTAGACCAGCGCCATGATGGCCGTCGCGAAGTTGATGCTCGACTCGTACCAACCGCGGTAGCGGAAGTCGTTGATGGTCGCGTCGCGCTGGTAGCGGGCGTAGACCTTGTCGCGCGTGCTCTCCCAGTCGTCCGGATCGGGGTTGGCGAGCGCGTCGGCAAGCACGAAATCGACGATGTCCGCGGCCTTTGATCCCTCGGGCATGAAGGCTCGGGCCCGATCGAGCAGCCAGAGGTTCTTCTCGTGCGGCGAGAGTGATCGCGGCGCGACGGGCGCGTAGCAATACAGCAGCGCGAAGAATCGCGACGCCATGGCGGCGTGGCTCCCGGAAGTCGTTGCGATGGGGAGGGCGGCGAAGCGAAGGGCTTCGTGGGGCATGCCGGGCGCAAGGGCGCCGAAGATTTCGGTGGTGAGCTGCGCGTCGATCATGAGCCAATTGGGGTTGGCGACGCCGTACGCGGTGCCCGGCGGCGTGACGCCGCGATCCATGAGCGTGCGAGCCGTCTTGTCGCTCACCCAGATCGAGCGGTTGATGTGCTCGATCCATCCGTCCCGGATCTGCTCGGGAGAAAGCTCGTTGGTGCCGTCGACGCGGACCAGGTGGGTGTAGACGTATTCGATGTCGGTGTCGTCGTCGGCGCGCCACGGATTCTGGTCGGTCACGAAGACCAGCGGGCCGTGCGCGCCCGAGGGCTGGGTGCCCCAGTCGGCGTCGGTGAAGAAGGGAGGGGCGGTGCGTGACGCCTCGGCGCGCAGGCCCGTCCAGTTGGCGATGCACTCGCCGAGCCACAGGCCGCGCAGGCGGGATTCGTAGTCGGCGCGCGACATCAATCGGGGCGTTTGCGCGTGAGCGCTCCCCGCGATCAGCAAAACCGCAAGCGGAGCAAGGGCAGCAAGAGCCTTTGGCATGAGGCACCTCCATCGCGATCTCACGCAGACATGGAGCAGATTCAGTGTATCACGCACCCGCGGGCAGGAGGAAGCATCAACGGGATGACTCGATCGACCGCCGGGCCCGTTCGATCGCGTCGGCGACGGCCTTCGGGCCCGTGCCGCCGAGCACTTCACGCCGCGCCAGGCCGGTGTCGAGCTTGAGCGCTTCGTACACATCAGGCCCGATCGCCCTGCATTGCTCGGTGAAATCGACGAGCGCGAGCTCCTCGAGCCTGACGAACTTCGAGATCGCGCGACGCACGAGCCGCCCGACGATGTCGTGGGCTTCGCGGAACGGCACGCCCTTTCCGACAAGGTAGTCGGCGAGTTCCGTCGCGTTGGAGTAGCCGCCCAGGGCCGCATCGCGGCAGGCCTCGCGCCGAACCTTCAGCCCGTCGAGCACGCGCGGCACGACGCGGAGACACATCGATAGCTGCTCCATCGCGTCGAACAGCGGCTCCTTGTCCTCCTGCAGGTCCTTGTGGTACGCGAGCGGCAGGCCCTTCATGGTCGTGAGGATCGAGACTAGCGAGCCGATGATTCGCCCTGATTTCCCGCGGAGAAGCTCGCACGCGTCGGGGTTTTTCTTCTGCGGCATCAGGCTGCTGCCGCTGGTCACGCTGTCGCTCATCTCGACAAAGCCGTATTCCTGCGTCATAAAGAGGATGAGGTCCTCGGCCATGCGAGAGAGGTGCACGGACGTTTGCGCGAGGCAGAAGAGTGTCTCGGCGATGAAGTCGCGGTCGGCGGTCGCGTCGAGGCTGTTGGCGCTCGGCGCGGCAAAGCCAAGGTCGCTCGCCAGCTTCACGCGGTCGATCGCGTAGGTTGTGCCGGCGAGCGCCGCCGAGCCGAGCGGGCAGATGTTCACTCGAGAGCGGCAATCAGAAAGGCGTGCCGCATCGCGTGCCAGCATCGATTCGTACGCCAGCGCCCAATGCGCGAAGAGGATCGGCTGGGCCCGCTGCAGGTGCGTGTACCCCGGCAGGATCGTCGAGCGCTCGCGGTCGGCGAGATTCACCAGCGAGCGCCGGGCGTCGCGCAGCTCGTTCAGACGGGCGTCGATCGCGTTCCTGGTCCACAGACGTACGTCCGTCGCGACCTGGTCGTTGCGGCTTCGACCCGTGTGCAGCTTCTTGCCCAGCGCGCCCACGCTCTCGATCAGCCGGCGCTCGACATACGAGTGTACGTCCTCGTCGCGCCCGAGGGACTGCAGGACGAGGTCGGGCTTGGACCTGGCCTCGGCGAGCAGGGCGTTGAGCGCCGCCGTGAGCTTCGCGAGCTCGTCGGGCGTGAGCACGCCCGCGCCGGCGATGGCGGCGGCCCAGGCGATCGAGCCCTCGATGTCCTGCACCAGCAGGCGATGATCGAAGGGGAGCGAATCGTTGAGCTGGCGGAAGAGCGGGTCGGCTTCGGCGTCGAAACGCCCCTGGGCAAGTCCTCGTGACATGCCACGATCATTGCACGCTCCGGAGCCCCGAGCGCGACGCGGGCCCTGCGCGCGAGCACCGCGAGACAGCCCGCGATCTCTCGGTCCTTGCCTTGCGATCGAGTGCGGCCAGGAGTCCTCGGGCCCTCGGGCGGGCGGCGTCCAGATCGTCACGCCGCCAATCTCGGACCAGACCGATCGTGACCTCGACATCAAGGAGCGTGCCGATCCGATCGACGAGGGACGCCAGCGGATCTGACTCGCGCGGCATTGGGCGGACGATCTCGCCGGCCAGCAACGCACGCTTGCCCGCGATTCGCAGCGTGTGCAAGGCTTCTATGGATCGCGGACCTGCCGCGGCGATTCGACGGACGCGGGTGTCGAGCATGCGGAATGACCCCATCACACCCGCATCGCCGAGCGACTTGGTGAGCTTCAGGAGCGTCCGGGATGCTCTCTCGACTCCGCCGCGAGGATGTTTGCGAAGGAACGCGAGCAATCGCTCGACACGCGCCCGGCGCCTCTTCCTGTGCGAATCACGCACGAGCGACACATCGCTCCGTAGCGCGGGCGAGCTTGCGAGCGATTTCAGCACAGTCCCGGCGACGTCGATGTCCCGCACCGCTCCTGCCCTCCGGCGTAGTCGCTTGAGCTTCGTGCGGAACCTCTCAAACGCGGATCGGTCGGACGAGGAGAGCAGCCACGCCGCGGCCTCGGCGGCGCGGCACGCGCGACGCAGCTCGTGCACATCCGCGCGAGAGCATCGCCCCGACTTCTTCATGTGGCGACAGAGCTTCGTGATCAATGCGACCCGATCGGCGAGGCGGGCGCGGGCCTTTGCCGCGTACGAGCGGTCCTTTGACGCGACGGCACTCACGCGGCATCGTAGTTGCACGCCTCATGTGCCGTCGAATACCGAGAAACCCTGACCTTGACAAAGCCACGGGTCAGAATTCCAAAGCCGTGCCGCAGCGGACGGAAGCCGCCATGGGGACTGTCGCCTACTTCCCCTTCTTCGCCTTCTGCTTCGTGCCGCCCTTCGCGGTTGCGGCCTTCTTCAGCGGGGCCTTGGCCTTCTTCTTCGCCGTCCTCTTCGCGATGGCATTCCGTTGCCCGGCGCTCTGTGCCATGGGCTTGCGGTTTCCTCCCCGGCCCATTGATTCGAGCAGCGACTTGTAGCGTTCGATGTAGGTCTTCGCGGGCACGCGTTTGACGGCCGCCCCGATCACGTCGAGCGGAAGATCGTCGAGCGATTTGAATCGGACGCACGCCTTCCCCATGTCGAGCTTCTTGCCGGCATTCTTGAAGCCCTCGACAAGCTTCGCGTGTTCTCCTGCGTCGCCGTACACGCACATCAGGTACAGCGACATGTGGTTCTTCTGAGAGCCGAGCCCCGCGAACGGCAGGGGCTTCGACGGATCGCAGTGATAGCCGGCGGGGTAGACGCGGTGCGGCACGTAGTAGCCGATCATGCCGTAGCTCATCCCCTCCTCGTACGTCGGATCGAGGTTCTTCAGGATCACCTCGCGCACCGCGGCGATCGCGGCCCGCCGATCCTCGGGGAGTTCTCTCAGATACGCTTCAACCGTCGTCGCTTTGCTTTGCATTCGATGCCTTGGGTCGTGATTTCACGCTCTGAACGGTTGATTGATCGGAAAAGAGGTGGTCCTCTCGCGTCGACTTCCGACGCGCCCGCGGCGAACTTACACGATCGAATCAACATACTCCTTGGCTTCAGCCAACCCCGAGCCGGTTTTCTCGCGGTATCGCTTGATCGCCTCGATCTTCTGGCCGGAGAGCGCCAACGCTCGCACGTCCTCGTGCTCGTCGGGCGGAATCTTGATCCCGAGCTGCGCGATGATCAGGTCGAGCTTCCGCTCGATCTCGGCCAGTCGGCGTGCCGAGACGGTGGGGGATTGCGAAAAGAGTCCCATCGGCGCAGCATACCAAGGCACGCCCGCTTGAACACGCCTTGGCTGAAATGGGGATCGAGGGGTCGCTAAACGCGGCGGCTTACTTCGCCCCGCCGCGGCCTTTGAGGGCGCGGATCCGCTCGGGGAGCGAGAGCAGCTTGATGAAGCCGCCCGCGTCCTTGTGGCTGTAGATCTCCTCGCCCTCGAAGCTGACCATCTTCTCCGCGTAGAGGGAGTTCGGGCTCTTGCGCTTCACCGCGGTCGCGGTTCCCTTGAAGAGGCGGACGACGATCTCGCCTTCGAGGCCCTGCGCGATCCTCTCGCCGCAGGCCCAGAGCGCGTCGCGCAGGGGCGTGAACCAGCGGCCGTCGTAGACGAGTTCGGCGAAGGTGAGCCCGAGGTGCTCGCGGTAGTGGCGTGTTTCGCGGTCGAGCACCAGTTCCTCGATCGCGCGGAGGGCCTCCACGACGACTGTTCCGCCCGGGGTCTCATAGAGCCCGCGTGACTTCATGCCGACGCGGCGGTTTTCAACCAGGTCGATGCGACCAACGCCGTGCGCGCCGGCGATGGCGTTGAGCTTCTCGATGATCTGCCAGGCTTCCATCTTCGAGCCGTTGAGCGCGACGGGTCGGCCCTTGGCGAAGGTGAGCGTGACATCTTCGGGCTTGTCCGGCGCTTTGGAGGGATCTGCCGTCAGCATCCATGCGTCGTCGGGCGGCGCGTTCCACGGGTCCTCGATCGAGCCTCCCTCGTGGCTGATGTGCCAGAGGTTGCGGTCGCGGGAGTAGATCTTGGTGGCGCTGGCGGTGGTGGGGATGTTCCGCTGCTTGAGGTAGTCGAGCATCGCGAGCCGCCCGGAGAGATTCCAGCGCGAGTCGCGCCACGGGATAATGAGCTCCATCTCCGGGGCGAGGGCGGCGTAGGCCGACTCGAAGCGGACCTGGTCGTTCCCCTTGCCCGTGCACCCGTGCGAGAGCGCGGTGCAGCCGGTCTTTCGCGCGACGTTGACCTGGGCCCGCGCGAGCACGGGACGCGCCATCGCGGTGCCCAGCAGATATCGCCCCTCGTACACGCCGCCGGTGATGACGGTCGGCATGACGAATTCATCGACGAACTCCTTGCGGAGATCGACGACATGGCACTCGGCCGCGCCCGAGTCCTTGGCCTTCTTTTCGACGCCCGTCAGCTCGTCGGCGCCCTGGCCCACGTCACCCACAACGCAAACAACCTCCGCGTTTTCGACGTTCTCGCGGAGCCACGGCACGATGCACGAGGTGTCGAGCCCGCCCGAATACGCCAACGCAATCCGCTTCTTCGCCATGTTGAGTCCCTCGCTCGATTCGAACCCGATCGGGTGTACCCGTCGCTCGTTCTGCCGCCCCCGACGATCGCGGGCGGCGTTGATCTTCATTCGGCCGGCGCGGTCCGTGCCGGCTCTCCCATCGTTGTCAGTGCCGCTCCCCGAGCAGCCTCACGAGCAGCGCATTCTGCGCGTGCATGCGGTTCTCGGCCTGGTCGTAAACGATCGACACCCGCGAGTCGATCACCTCATCGACAACCTCTTCACCGCGGTGCGCCGGGAGGCAGTGCATGAATCGCGCGCTCTTCCGCGCCAGCGACATCAGCGCCGGCGTCACGCGGTACGGCTCGAACTTCGCGCGGCGCTTGGCTGCCTCATCGGCGGCGCCCGCCCCCTGGCCCATCGAAAGCCAGACGTCGGTATACACCGCGTCGCAGCCGTGAAGCTTCTCACGGTCGCTCGTGACCACCAGCTCGGAGCCCGACACCGCGGCCAGCCGCTCGCAGTCATCGATCACGCTCGCGGAAGGCTCGAACCCCTCCGGCGTGACGACCACCATGCCCACGCCGAGAATCGCGGCGGCGTGCATCAGCGAGTTGCACACGTTGTTCCCGTCGCCGATGAACGCGATGCGCCGGTCGCGCAGGGTTCCGAACTGCTCCAGCAGCGTGAACATGTCCGCCAGCGCCTGGCAGGGGTGGAAGCGATCCGAGAGCGCGTTGATGACGGGCACACGCGACGCGTCGGCCATCTCCTCCAGCACCGTCTGGAGGTATACGCGGGCCACGATGCACTCGACCCAGCGCTCGAGGTTCAGGGCGTAGTCCTTGACGCTCTCTCGCTCGCCGAGGCGCTGCTTGCCGTGGTCCATGTAGATCGCCGTGCCGCCCAGCTTGTTGATGCCCACCTCGAACGACACCCGCGTGCGGAGCGACGGCTTCTCGAACAGCATGACGATCGCCTTGCCGTCGAGCGCGTGGCGGAAAGGACGGATGTCACGCTTGATCTCGGCCGTCAGCGAGAACAGGTCCTCGATCGCGGCTCGGGAGAGATGCGAGAGCGTGAGCAGGTCGCTTCCCGGCGCCAGGGCCGACGCGTGCGGGCCCGAGGGTTCGATCGGCCCGCGCGGGTGCGACGCCGGGCCCTTGGTGGTTCCTTCGGGTCGCGCGGCGGCTTTGCGGCTGGAGCGTGAGGCCGACTTTGGCATGGGTCAGAAACTCCGAATGGTGCGAGATCCAAGGGCGTCAGGCCCCCGCAACGATATGAGTGCCGCCGCCTTGTCCGAGGGCGATGCGAACGATGGCCGAAGGATCTGCCCAGGAGGCGATGACGACCGGGCAGCGTGCGAGGTGTGCGGTCGAGAGGGCGGCCCTGACCTTCGGCACCATCCCACCGTGGATCACGCCGCGCGAGATCATGGATTCAATGCCGGCCGCGTCGAGCTTCTCGACCAGCGACTTGTTCTCGTCCAGCACGCCCGGTACATCGGTCAGGAGCACCAACGCCCGGGCGCCGTATCGCTGGGCGATGCCGGCGGCGGCGTCGTCGGCGTTGACGTTGAGCAGCCCGCCATCGAACCCGATCCCGATGGATGAAACAACGGCCAGCAGGTGGTTTCGCATGAGAAGCGAGAGAAGCCCCTCCGACGGCCCGGTAACGATCGGTTCGCCGACACAGCCAAGGTCCGCGCCGCTCGCGAGGATCTTCTTCTTCGTGCGGAGAAGATCGGCGTCGCCCAGACACAGGCCGACCGCCAGCCCCGCGCTCATCGCGTTGATTGCTCCGACGACGCCCTTGTTCACGCGTCCCGCGAGCACGCCGGCGATCTGTCCCATCTGCTCCGGGGGCGTGACGCGCAGGCCGTCGATCCGCTCGGTTTTCATGCCGAGCCGCGCCAGGTGCTCATCGACGGCGCGTCCGCCCCCGTGCACCAGCACGAGCTTGCCCCGGATCGCGTGGTGCGCATCGATGATCGCACGCCACAGCGCCCCGGCCGACGCGGGATCATCCACGCCGGTGCCGCCCACCTTGATGACCAGCGGCCCGTCGTTCATCGCTCCCCTTCCCGCGCCGCGTCGCCCAGCCCGCGGGCCTCGGGGAAACCAAGGCGGATATTCATGCACTGCACCGCCTGCCCGGCGGCGCCCTTGATCAGGTTATCGATCGCCGACCCGATGATGAGGTGCGACGTTCTCTCGTCGACCGCCCAGCCGATGTCGCAGAAGTTGGTGCGCCGAACGTCCGCGACCGACGGCCAGACGCCCGCGCCGCACAGGCGAACGAACGGCTCGCGCCCGTACGCCCCGCGCAGCGTCTCCTCGACACGATCGGCGTCCCAGCCCGGCGACAACTCGACGTGGATCGTCGAGAGAATGCCGCGATCGAACGCGCCCAGGTGGGGGGTGAACACCGTCTCAACGCCGGCGTACGCGTCGATCTCCGGCTGGTGCCGGTGCTTGAAGACGTTGTACGCCTGCAGGCTGACCTCGCAGAAGAGAGATTTCTGCGAAAGCCCGCGCCCCGCGCCGCTCACGCCGCTGGTCGAGTCCACGATCGGTCGCGTGCCGGCACGCACGCCCCCCGCGCGGACCAGCGGAGCGAGCGGGAGGATCGCGCTGGTCGGGTAGCACCCCGGCGCCGCGATCAGGCTCGCGCCGCGGATCTGGTCGCGAAAAAGCTCGGGCAGTCCGTACACCGCCCGCGCGAGCAGCTCGCGATCCGTGTGTTCGAAGCCGTAGAACTCCGGGTAGCGGGACGGGTCTTTCAGGCGGAACGCGGCGGAGAGATCGATCGTCAGGACGCCCCGCAGCGCCGCCGCGAGCTCGAGGCTGGCCTCGTGGGGCGTGGCGAGAAAGACGCAATCCGGGTTCATCGCGCGGATGGCGCGGGCATCGGCGGCGACCACGGGAAGCTCCAGCCTTCCGCGGAATCGCGGGAACAACTCGTCGAAGCGAGATGAGGTCGCGTCGCCCTTCTCTCGCCGCGCGGAGGCCGCCAGACCCACGACGGACGCGGAGGGATGCGAGAGGAGGATCTCGGCGAGCTCCGCCCCGCTGTACCCGCCGGCCCCGACGATGACAACCCTGGCGATCATGCTCTCCCTCGCCTGCTGCGCCGGCGTGCGCGTCCGATCAGCTTCGATGCGAGGGCCCGGGCCGCCGCGCCGGATTCGGTCGCGATGAAAACCGTGTCGTCGCCCGCGATCGTGCCGACGATCTCGGGCCACGCGCCGCGATCGAACTCAAGGGCCAGCGCCGGCGCCTGCCCGGGGCCGGTCTTGGCGACGATCAATGTCCCCGCGGGGACCGCGTCTTGCAGGTACGAGCGGAGCACGAGGGTCGCCGCCCCGGCCTCGGCGGGGGTCGATGGGTCTGCCTCGGGCAGGACGTACCCGCCCGGGCCCTTCAGAACGCCCAGCTCGCGCAGGTCGCGAGAGAGCGTGGCCTGCGTGACCTCGATCCCGTGCTCGTGCAGCAGGCGCTGCAATTCGTCCTGGCTGGCGACCGCGCCGCGCTGGAGCAGTCGCCGGACGATCAGGTGTCGGCGGAGCTTGTCGCTCATGGAATGATTATTCATTGAGTGAATAAAAAATCAAGCGCCGCCCGAGCGCCCCGAAGGATCAACGGACGCCCGGACGGGCGTGGGTGGCCATCTCTCCAAAAAGGAGAACGCGGCGAGCCCGTGCCCGCCGCGCGTCCGCCTTTGGCGTTGCTCGTCCTCAGTTCGAGAGGCGTGGGCCGCCCGCGGGGCGCTGCCCCGGGTTCAGGTTGATCTCGCCGTTCCGCTCTTCATACGAGCGGATCATCTGGCCGAGGCTGATCGCCAGGCGCTTGGCGCCCTGCCAGTTCATGATCACGCGGCTGGTCACCGAGAACAGGATGGCCGGCTCGTTGTTGGGCCCCTGCATCGGCAGGTTCATGCCGAAGTCCAGCACGACCTCGTCGGGCGTCGTCGACGTCCGGATGGTGTTGGCGTAGGTTGTGTCCATCTTGCTCTCGTCGATACGCAGCGCGATCTGACGTGATTCCTGCTTGTCGCCGGCGTTGTCGCTCATGTTGCCCGTCCTTTTCCTGTTTCTGTCGCCGCCGCGACTCGCCCGACAAGGGTCGCTCGCTTGGGGTCCGGGCGGTCCTTCCCGTCCGGCGTCCCGCGGCTGTGTTGCCAATGGCTCCCGGCGGCACGCCGCGGGGGACAAGAGTCTACTCCCATCCCCTCGCCGGTCCAGCCCGCGCCCCGTTCCGCAACACCCCGCGGCCAAAGGTGATTCGCCCGTCAGCCTCCCGGGTTCCTCGGCGATTCTCCGATTCCCCCGCACCGACGGGATTTTCGGATCCCTCACGAGCCGGACGGCATTCCACCCGACCTTCTCACGAATCTGGCTACCATCGCCCCGGCCCATCTGCCGCGAGCACGCCATGCCCGACGCCATGCCCTGGTACATCCCCCTTGTGATCTTTTTCGCCCGCATCGGCGACGTGTCGATTTCCACCGTCCGAACGATGATGATGGTCAACGGCAGCCGGGTTGGATCGGCCCTGCTCGGCGCCTGCGAGGCCACCATCTGGGTGCTCGCGGTGGGGGGAGTTCTGAAATACCTGCCCGACCCGTGGGCCGTCGTTGGCTATGCCGCCGGCTATGGAACCGGCATTTTCGTTGGCGTCTCGATCGAGGATCGCCTGGCGATGGGCTTCCGCCTCGTGCGGGTCATCAGCACCTCGCGAGACCTTGACGTCGCCGGCGCCCTCCGACAGCACGGCTACGGCGTGACACGATTCGACGGCGTGGGGCGCGACGGCCCGGTCACCGAGTCGTTCATCGTCATTCGGAGAAAATACCTCCGCGAACTCCGGCGATTGGTTTCGCGCATCGCTCCGGACGCCTTTGTGACCGTCGAGCGCATGGATCACCCGGTCGGCGGCGTGCTGCACCGGCATCCCACCCCGGCGCGCGAGCAACCCGTCGAAGAGCCCCGCCGCGATCCGTCCGCCGCGGGTCAAGGCCACTCTGAATGAGTCTTCCCGCTGCTCCCTTCCATGCATCTTGCCACACTCATCTCGTCGCTCATTCTCCTGCCGATGTTGGTGCTGGCGGGGTGTGGTTCGATCCCGCGTCCGGGCGACGAGGCCGCTCGCCGTGGCGACGAGATCATGGTCTGCGGCAGGCGCATCCACACCGGGGCGCCCGTCGTGCTTTGGACCGACCCCGGCGGCTACGACGCCTACCGCGTCGAGAAGCGATTCGCTCCGATCGACGAATCTGATTGGGAGCACTCCAAGGGCGGCCTCGAATCGCCCAATCGCTACGGCATTCGCGGCGCAGGGCTCGCGCCGCCGCTCGTCGAACAGGTGCGCGGCGGCGGCTGGACGCTCGACCAGCTCCGAGAGGTCGTCGACCAGTTCGTCATTCACTACGACGCCTGCGGCACGAGCCGGACCTGCTTCCGGGTTCTGCACGATCAGCGGGGCCTCTCGGTCCACTTCCTGCTCGACCTGGACGGTACGATCTATCAATGCCTCGACGTGAAGGAGCGCGCGTGGCACGCCACCATCGCGAATGATCGCTCGATCGGGGTCGAGATCGCCAACATCGGCGCCTATCCGCCCGGCGACGCCGCCGTCCTGGATCGCTGGTACACCAAGGACCAGCTCGGCACGCGCGTCGCCATCCCTGATTCCCTCGGCGACGGCGGAATCCGCACCCCGGGCTTCGTCGCCAGACCCGCACGCCCCGATCGCGTCGTCGGCACGATCAACGGGCGGACGCTGGTGATGTACGACCTCACGCCCCAGCAGTACGACTCGCTCGCCAAGCTCACGGCGGCGTTGTGCGCCACGCTGCCCAAGCTCAGCGTCGAAGTTCCCCGCGACCATTCGGGACACGTCCTTGACCGCACGCTCTCGCGCGAGGAAATCTCGTCGTTCCGCGGCGTGCTCGGTCATTTCCACGTCCAGGACAACAAGGCCGACCCAGGCCCGGCCTTTGACTGGGAGCGATTCCTCGGGCAGGTCCGCCGGGAACTGAGGCGCTGAATCGTCCGCCTACGATTTGCGCCGTGAAGAAGCCAAGCGAGAACGGCTCGGGCAAGCCGCCGGGCACGAAGAACCGCCGCACTCCGCCGAGCGAAGGCCCGTCCCCGGCCGGGACGCCTCAACCGCCGGCGTCGCTCCCGGTCGCGCACGCCGCGGACGCTCCGCCGATCACGCTTCGCACCATCCGAAAGATGGTCGACGACAACATCCCGTTTGCCTGTCTCACCTGCTACGACGCGACAACCGCCCGATGGCTTGAGCGAGCCGGTGTGCCGATCCTGCTCGTTGGGGACACCGCGGCCGAGGTGATCCTTGGTTTCAAGCGAACGCTCGACATGCCCCTGGACGTCCTGATCGCGCTCACGGCCGCGGTGAAGCGCGGCGCGCCGCGAACGCTGGTGATGGGAGACATGCCTTTTCTGAGCTTCCACACCAGCGAGTCCGACGCGATCCGGAACGCCGGGCGCTTCGTGGTCGAGGGCATGGCCGACATCGTCAAGGTCGAGGCGACCAGCGCCGACGCGCCGCGTCTTGCCGCCATGTCGCGAGCGGGCATCCCGCTGTGCGGGCATGTGGGTTGCCGCCCGCAGCAGGTCGCGGTCGCGGGCGGTTATGTCGCCGCGGGCCGCACCGTGCGCGAGATCGAGAGGATCGTCGACGACGCCGTCGCGCTCCAGCAGGCCGGTTGCGTCATGCTCTTGGTCGAAGCGGTGCCCGACGAGGCCGCCCGCGAGATCATGGCACGCACGAGCCTTCCTCTGATCGGGATCGGCGCCGGGAGTGCGTGCCACGGCCAGGTCTTGGTGCTCCAGGATCTTCTGGGCCTTTCGGACACCCCTCCCCGGTTTGCCGAGCCCCTCGCCGCCCTGGGCGCTGAGGTCGAAAAGGCCGGGCGTGAGTGGGTGCGTCGGGTGGCCGAACGACGCATCGGCGGGCGTGGCTATTCGATGCGGCCCGGCGAGTCCGACCGGCTGCGAAACCAGAGCCGTTCCGCCGACGGATTGATAGAAGAGGCTGTTCGGGCGGGGCGGCGCGAGCGCGGCCGCTCCACTTGACGATACCATCCGCGGCGTCTCACGAACGCCCCGCAGGAGGTCGCGATGCGTCGATTCGTCTCGTACGGGCCGTCGGTGGTGGTTCTGCTCACCTCGATGGCGGCGTTGATCGTCGTGCCCGAGCTCGTCCGCCGGGTCGAAGACTCTCGCACGCGGGCGAACGTACGCCTCGCACGCCAGACGCTGGGGGACGACGACATCCTCGAACGCCTCAACCGGGCCACCCGTGCCGTGGCGGCGGGTGTCGAGCCCGGCGTCGTTCACCTCGTCGTCGAGGGTGGGCCCGTCCGTGACAACGACGCGTCGGACGCGCCCGGCGACAGCGGGGCCGATCCCAACGACGGCCAGCGCCCAAGCCCGCGCGGGCGGGGCTGGTTCTTCCGAGGCTCGACGGGTTCGGGGTGGGTCTTTGACGACCAGGGGCACATCATCACCAACGCCCACGTCGTCCGCGCCGCACGCAGCATCAGCGTGCAGTTCTCAAACGGGCGCGTCGTTCGCGCCACCCTCGTCGGCGCCGACCCGTTCACCGACGTCGCCGTACTGAAAGTCGACATCAATCGCGGGCTGTTCCCGCTCCAGCGAGGAACCGGCGAGCGTCCCGAGCAGGGCGACCGGGTCTTTGCCTTCGGCTCGCCCTTTGGCTTCAAGTTCTCCATGTCCGAGGGCATCATCTCCGGACTCGGCCGCTCCGCCCGACCCGTCCTCGAAATGGGCGGCTTCACCAACTTCATCCAGACCGACGCCGCCGTGAACCCGGGGAACAGCGGCGGCCCGCTCGTCGATATTCACGGACGAGTCATCGGGATGAATGTCGCCATCGCCACCGGCCGCGAGAGCGACGGGAGCACCGGCGAGGTCGGACAGTCCGCCGGAATCTCCTTCGCCATCCCGCTCGACACCATCGAATCCGTCGTCGAACAGATCATCACCACCGGAAAGATCGCCCGCGGTTTCCTCGGTATCAGCTTCGACCGCGGCGCCGCGGAGATCACCGACAGCGGCGAGTTTGTCGCCCTGGGCCTGCGCGTGTCGCAGGTTGTTCCCGGCGGTGCGGCCGAGAAATCAGGGCTCCGACGCAACGACATCATCCGCTCCATCGCCGGGTACGAGACCAGCGACCCCGAGATCCTCCGCGCCGTCGTGAGCGCCCGCCGACCCGGAGAAGTCGTCACCGCCAAGGTCTGGCGCGGCGGTGAAGAAATCGACATGAAGATCGCCCTGGGCGAGCGCGACGCCGCCTCGCTGGTCAACGACGCGTGGGGCTACATCGCGCGGCAGCTCGGCATGGCGATGCGATCGTCCTGGGATGCGGCCGTGGTCGGCTTCGTCGTGCCCGGCTCGGTCGCCGCCCGCGCGGGCCTTCGCGCCGGACAGGTCATCACCAGGATCGCCGATCGGGGCGTGGACGACGAGGTGCAGGGCTATGCCGCGTTGATCGACGCGGGCCTGCTCATCGGCAAAGAGGTGGAAATCCGCGTGAAGGACTCGTTCGCCGACGAATCCGATCGCGCGATCAAGGTTCGCCTGTTCGAGTAACTCACTTCAGGGGCCTGAGTCGCACCTTCACCGGCGTCCCCGCCGCGGGAAGCCGCTCGCTGTCCGCGATCCACTCGGGCTCGGCGATTGCCGCCTCGGGCGAAAACACCTCCCGCCACGCGATCGTCTCGCTCCCGAACGTGGCCAGCCCGATGAGTGTCCCCATGCCATCGGCGTCGTAGTACGATCGGCCCTGCCATTCCACCACGCGCGAGCCGGCAAACACAAACCCGGCGTCCGCCAGCGACGAGGCGCGAACCATCGTCCTCGCATTGATCACCAGTTCCGCCGGGTCGATCTCCCGCGCGTTCGGAGCATCGGGATCAAACGTGAGCGAAACCCGGACCGCCGAACCCCGCGGCGGGATCGTCACCACGCGCGATCCTTCGTCGATCTTCCAACTCCCGGGCGATCCAGGCTCAAGCCCGATCATCAGCAGCGCCGCATGAACGTGCGATGGCTTGGCGCGCGTGACCACCAGCGATTCGTGCTCCTTGCTGTCAAACGTGCAGGCGATGACCTCGAGGTACACCCGCGGCGACTTGGGATTGTGGGCGTCGATCGGCACCATGCCGTCGAACTCGACAAGCTTGTTCTCAACGTCCACACGCACGCCCGGAAAAACCTCGCGCAGAACAGCGAGGGGGGTGGGGGCCGTCGACCCCGACTCCGGCGTCGGCGACGCGGCGGTCACGGGCGCCGTTTCACTCTGCTGGCTTGGTCGTCGTGCTGCCGACCCGGGTGTCGCGATTCCGTCTCCGCGCAAGATCGCCGGGCCCGCCCCGCCCGCGCCCGGCGGCGTGCCGCGCTCCGCCACGGGCGGCGGCAGCGCCGGGTGATCGTTCGATTGGCAGCCGACGCCACCGAAGGCCGCCACCCACGCCATCATCGCAGCCCCGATCCGGCGCGAGATCGCCCATCGTTCCGGCGCGGCAATTCGTGTGGATGGAAGCACTCGAAACATCCAATCAAGAGTACGGCGGGCAGCCGGGACGCCCCGAGCCTTCCGCGGGCGACGGCCTCGGAGAGTGGTCGCCGCTCCGTTGTCTCACCAGCTCCGCGAACATCTCGCCACGCTTCTCATAGTTGTCGAACTGATCCCACGACGCGCATCCTGGCGAGAGCAGCAGCACGTCGCCCTTCCTCAGCGCCGACCAGGCGGTGTTCACCGCGTTCGCGAGCGTCTGGCACCACCGCACGTTGGGCGCGCCGGTTGACCTCGCGTCCGCCGCGAGCGCCGACCCCGTGGCGCCGATGGTGTAGAGGCCCGCCAGCCGGGGGGTCAGGGCCGAAATCGCCGAGAGGCTTGAGCCCTTGTCATAGCCGCCCGCGATCAGGTGGATGCGCGCCGCGCGATCAAAGGCGTCCACCGCCAGGAGCGTCGCCTCCGGCGTCGTGGACTTGGAATCGTTGTAGAACCGCACGCCGCCGAATTCACCGACCAGTTGCAGCCGATGCGGCAGGCCCTCGAAGCCCGCCATGGCGCTCGCCGCCGCGTTCTGATCCAGCGTCGGATCGAGCGCGCACGCCGCGGCCAGCGCCATCGCGGCGTTCACGCGGTTGTGGACGCCGGGAATCTTCAGGGACGGCATGCGACCGGCGTCGTGCGCGGTGACCGTGATCCGCCGCACGCGATCCTGAGTGATCCAGTCGCCGACCTGCTCTCCCAGCACCGCGACATCACCCTCCCTCTGCGACGAGAGCAGGTTCTGCTTGCTCGCTCGGTAGTGATCGAGCGTGCCGTGCCAGTCCAGGTGGTTCGCCGAAAGATTCGTGACGACGCCAACCCCGGGCGACCATCCCGCCAGCCAGTGGAGCATGAAGCTCGAAAGTTCGAGCACGACCAGCGTCTGGTCGGTGAGAGAACCGACACACCCAAGCAGCGAGCCTCCGATGTTCCCCCCCGTGACCACCCGGCGCCCGCCGGCGCGCAGCGCGTGGGCGATCAACGCCGTCGTCGTGCTCTTCCCAGCCGAGCCGGTCACCCCGACCACGCGCTGGCGGCACGGCAATCGCTCCGCCACCAGCCCGATCTCGGTCGTGATGGGGATCCCGGCCGCCCGCGCCGCACGAATGAACCGGTTCTCCCACGGCCTTGGCACCGCGGGATTGGCGATGACGCAGTCGCAGGTCGTGAAATCGCTCACGTTGTGCTCGCCCAGCCGGAGCGTCACGCGCCCCTGCTCGACAAGATCACGCACCGAATCGATGCCCGCCTTCAGCTTCTCCGCGGGGGAGAGGTCCGTGACGAGCACTTCCGCGCCCTGGTCGGCGAGCCAGCGGGCCACGCCCGCCCCGCCCCCAAAGTTGCCAAGGCCCATCACCGTGACGCGTTTGGACTCAAACCTCATCACGCTTGCCGTCCCGCGTGTTCCTTCTGGATGACATCCAGCAGCGTGTCCAGCAATCGTCTGGCGATCGGCCCCGGCCTCCCGTCGCCCACCGGCCGGCCGTTCAGCACCGTGATCGAGGTCACCATCGTCAGCGACCCCGTCACCATCACCTCACGGGCCGACAGCAGCTCCTCCTCGCGCACCGGGCGATTCTCGATCTCGGGCACCGCCTCCAGCAGGAGCCTCCGAGTTACTCCCGCCAGGATCGGCGTGCTTTCCAGAGACGGCGTGGCGATCCGCGGCCCGTGCGGCCCGTCCACCACGATCACCACGTTCGACGCCGTGCCCTCCGCCACCAGACCGTTGTTCACGATGATGGCATCGTCCGCGTCCGCGTCGTCGGCCTGCATCGCGCACAGCACGCTCCCGAGAAGCGAGATCGACTTGATGTGCCCGAGCTTCCAGCGTGGATCCGGCACCGTCACCGCCGCACGGGCCTGCAGCGTGCGAGCTTCCGCCAGAGAACCGGCGGGCCCGACAAATCCGAACACCGTCGGCGTCATGTCGCCGTCGGGCACGCGGGTCCGCACCTGCCGACCGGGCCCGGGCGCGCCGCGCGTGATCTGCCAATACACAAACGCGTCACGGGCGGCGTTGGCCTCCAGCAGCCGAGCCGTCATCGGCGCCAGCCGCGATGCGTCGTATTCGATCGACAACGCCCGCAGCCCCTCGCGCATCCGCTCGATGTGATAGTCCATCGCGACGATGCGGCCGCCAAAGGCCCGAAGGCCCTCGTACACGCCGTCACCCATCAGAAAGCCGCGGTCAAACGGGTCGACCCTCGCCTGCTCACGCGGCACGATCTGGTTGTTGAGATGGACAAGCACGCCCAACAGTATCGGCCTTTCCGCGTCCCTCAGAGCAATGCCACCGGGTCGACATCCACCGCCGTGTGCGCGTCGCTCGTGAGAAGCCCCCGCGACCGAACCGCGTGCAACGCCCGCTGGATCGCTCCCGCCCCCGGCGCCACCACCTCGAGCCCGAATCGATACTGCCCGTGCAGCCGCGACAACGGGCACGGCGCCACCGGTCCGACGGAAAGCGACGGCTCTCCCGGACCCCCGCCCACAGCCGGACCAATCGCCTCTCGAAGGGCGGCCTCGATCTCCTCGGCCCGTCGTCTGGCCTTGCCGGCATCCTTGTCCCGGGCCACGATTCGCGCCATGCGAGTTGCGGGCGGCATTCCCGAGCGGGTCCGGATGGCAAGCTCCATCTCCGCGAACGTGCGATAGTCGTGCCTGGCCGCCAGCTGGATCGCCGGGTGCGTCGGCGACATGGTCTGCACGATGACCAGCCCACGGGAGTCGCGCCTTCCCGCCCTTCCCGCGACCTGGCTGACCAGCTGAAACGTCCGCTCCGTGGCGCGGAAGTCGGGCAGGTGCATGGCGGTGTCCGCGTCGATCACGCCCACGAGCCGCACGTTCGGGAAATCATGACCCTTGGAGATCATCTGCGTGCCCAGCATGATGCGGATGGAGCCCTCGGAGAAGGCGCGCAGGAGGTCGAAATAGTCCGCGGCGGATGACATGCTGTCGCGGTCGACCCGCGTGATGGCGCCGTGCTCCATCGCGTGCTTGGCCGCAAACTTCCTGATCAGCTCGTCCTCCAGACGCTGGGTCCCAAGGCCGAACGGGTTGGTCGGTTTGGCGCACACCGGGCACGCGCGCGGAAGCAACTGCCGCGCCAGGCAGTGGTGGCACATGACCAGCCCGCCCGGCGGCATCCACGCCTCGCGGTCGGTGCGCACCGTCCGGTGCAGCACCATCGTGGCGTCGCAGTTCTCGCACTTCATGACCCAGCCGCACCTGGGGTCGGGGCACGCGATGTAGTGCGCAAAGCCGCGCCGGTTCAGGAGCAGGATCACCTGCCCACCGTCCGAGAGCGTCGCGTCGATCTCCCGTTCGAGCGTCGGGCCGATCGCGTGCAGGCGATTCACCTGCGCCGGGTCTCGAAGCACGATCGCGCGACGCTCGGCCGCGAGGTCGACAACCCTGACCTCCGGCATCGAGACGCCCGTCACCCGCGTGGGCAGCTCCCACAGCGTGAACTTCGGCGCCGCGCCCGTCGCGTTGGCCCAGCTCTCCAGCGACGGCGTCGCGGAGCCCAGCACCACCGGGCACCCCTCGATCTGCCCGCGCTTGATCGCCACGTCGCGAGCGTGATATCGAGGCAACTGATCCTGCTTATACGAATGATCGTGCTCCTCATCCACGACGATCAGCGCGAGTTTCTCCACCGGCGCGAAGATCGCCGAGCGCGCCCCGACGACGATCCGCGCCGCGCCCCGCCCGACACGATCCCACTGGGCGTGCCTCTGCGACGCCGTCAGCCCGCTGTGCAGCACCGCGACCGCGCCCGGGTCATCCCGGCCGAATCGCTCGACAAACCGCTGGCTCGTCTGGGGTGTCAGGGAAATCTCGGGCACCAGCACGATCGCCTGTCCGCCGCGGGCGGTCGCACGCGCGAGCAACTGGAGATAGACCTCCGTCTTCCCCGAGCCCGTCACGCCCCGGATCAGGTGCACGCCAAACCTGTCCAGGCGAGGCTCGATGCCACGCACCACGGCCGCCTGGTCCGGGCTCAGCACCGGCGGCGGCTCGGCCGGAGCGAGCGACGCGACATCGAACCCCGCCGACCTCACCACTTCGTGACGCGAAACCCGCAGAATCCCAAGCCGAACCAGGCGCGCCAGCGCCGACGCCGAGCGCAACGACATCGCCTCCAGCAGTTCCTTCTCTTCCACGCCGACCGACTCGTCCGACGACGCCCCCCGATGCCCGCCGAACACCGCCCACAACGCATCAACCGTCTTCCTCGTTCGCGCCGGCAGCGCGTCGCGGTTCTCCGGCGGAACGAACGTGTACCTCCGCTCAACGGCCTTGCCGATCCCATGCTTCACCGCCGCCGGCATCATCGTCGAGAGTGCCATCCCCAGAGGGCACACGTAATACCCCGCGATCCACCTCGCCAGTTCCACCAGCGCCGGCGTCAGGCTCGCGCCCTGATGCTCCAGAATCGGCTTGACCCGCGACACATCAAGGCCGCCCAACAACTCGGCGCCGCCCGCCGCGATCACGATCCCGCCCGTCGGCGTGTCGCCCCGTCCCAGCGGCACCACCACGCGATCGCCCGCCCGGACCGCCGCGTCCACCGAATACGTCAGACCCTCCTGTCCTTTCTCGGCGTCGATGCCACGCTCCACCGCAACCTTCGCAAAGTGTGTCGGCGCCGGCATCTCGCCGCCGAAGAGCGAGCCGGGCTGGATGCTCGATCGCGTTGACCTGCGTGACGTTCCCATCGCGTGTGCGTACACTGTACCTATGCCCAACGCGCCCTCGGGTTCGCCCCCTGCCCCGGTCGCTCGCCTTGCTCTCGCGGATGGATCGGTCTTCGTCGGAACCCCCTTCGGGGCCTCCGGCAAGGGCATCGTCGCGTCCGCCGAGGTCGTCTTCAACACCGCCATTTCCGGCTACCAAGAGTCGCTGACGGATCCGTCCTACACCGGGCAGATCCTCGTTGCGACTTTCCCGCTCATCGGCAATGTCGGCACCAATCCCCAGGACATCGAGTCAGGCAAAGTCCAGGTGTCGGGACTTGTGGTGCGAGAGCTCGCGCGACGCCACTCCAATTACCGCGCGGACGCCGATCTTTCCACCTACCTCGCCCGCTCGAATGTCCTTGGTATCTCCGGCGTCGACACCCGCGCGATCACCCGCCGCCTTCGCACCACCGGCTCCATCTCGGGCGTCTTGACCGATCGCACCGATCTCACCGACGCGCAGCTCGTCGACATGGCCCGCTCGGCCCCCTCGATGGCCGGGCAGAACCTCGTCCCCGCCGTCGGCTGCGCCTCCAACCAATCGTGGGGCGAGACGCTCGGCGAATGGTCGCCCGAGCCCCAACGCACCGCGTCCCAAAGTCGTCGCGTGCTGGCCCTCGACTGCGGCGCCAAGCGGAACATCCTCCGAAACCTCACCGATCGCGGGTGCACCGTGACGCTCGTTCCCCACACCATCTCTGCCCGGGAAATCCGGGAACGATTCGATCGCAACGAGATCGACGGCCTGTTCGTCTCCAACGGCCCGGGCGATCCCGCCGCCGTCGAGCAGGTCATCCAGACCCTTCGCCAGATCATCCGAGATCAACGCGGCACCCCCATCCCCACTTTCGGGATTTGCCTGGGGCATCAGCTGCTCTCCCTGGCCTTGGGGGCCAAGACGTTCAAGCTCAAGTTCGGACACCGCGGCATCAACCAACCCATCCTCGATCAACGCACCGGAAAAATCGAAATCACCAGCCAGAACCACGGCTTTGCGGTTGACCCCGATTCGCTCCGGAAAGTCGGAGGCGAACCCACCCACATCCACCTCAACGACGGCACCCTCGCCGGCTTCCGTCTCCCCGGACGACCCGTCTTTGCCGTCCAATACCACCCAGAAGCCTCCCCTGGCCCGCACGACTCCTCCTACCTCTTCGATGAATTCGTCTCGGCGATGGATGCCGCACGAGATCCCGCACTCGCGACGACCGGTAACACATGAAAAAATAGGCAAGATGAGTCCGGGGACGCGGGCCGCGTTGCCCCACGATGCACGGGGCGTTCCGTTTGTATCGAGTGTCTTGATTCTCTGGTCTGGGAACCGTCTGGGTCGGCCCTTCAAGGAGTGGTTGTTCCAAAAATGCCGCAAAATCGGCTTGAAGGCTCGGCGACTTCTTGTATGATCGAGGTCAGGATCGGTGCGCGGCTGGAGGCGTGCATCATCCGTCGTTGTTCGTACGTGCGTCGGGTTCGTCCCGACCGCGGCAGTGTGCAGAAGAGAGTGATCAATTGTCAGTGCGTTTTGTGTGACTTCGGCGGGCAGAGAAGCGCGACGCATGTCGGGCCGGCTTGTCTTGCCGAACTTTGGAGGTCTCGAACCCGGTAGATCCGGTCGAGTTTGGAGCGTGAGGCCCCTCGGGGCTCGAGTGTCGTCCCCTTTTACTTGTAGAGGAGTGTTCAATGAAGAAGATTTCGATGATCTGTCTGGCCGCTGGCATGGCGTGCGCCGCGACCGCGGTGGCCAAGCCCCCGATGCAGCTCGCTGACCACGGTATCTTCGTGCAGCCCACGAAGGTCGCCCCCGCCAAGGTTGTCAACGGCAAGATCGTTCTCGGCGAGTGGCAGGATTACAACGGCGCCTCGACCCGCGGCAGCAAGGCCGTGTTCTATTCGTTCGACTGCTTCGAGGCCTACACGATCAGCGCCAACGAGTACCCCAACCGCGCCAACGGCGGTCAGGGCGCCGCTCAGGGTGACACCCGCTTCCCGGGCGACACCGTCTGCGGTCTGGGCTCGGCCCGCTGGTACTTCGGCCCGTCCTACGTCAACCCCCTGACCGCCGAGGACGTGCAGACCAACGGCTGCTTCGACCAGGGCGGCGCCGCGGTCGATTCGCTCGACTTCGCGTGGTACTGGGGCGGCGGCTCGTGCGTCGCCGTGTTCTTCACCTCGGATGACGCGGGCGACTGCTCCTCGTCCGACCCCCTCTCTAACACCTACTACTCGGGCGTCGCCCTCAACTTCGGCTCGATCCCGACCGGCGGCTACTACTTCACGAACGTCGACGGCCTCGACAGCACCTACGGCATCTTCGTCCAGCAGCCCGCTCCGGGTGGCTCGTACCTCTTCGCCCTCACCATCGACGGCGCGACCCTCGCGTCGGGCCCCGGCACCCAGATGATGCTCTGGGGCACGGGCGATGCCAACGGCGAGTCGTGGCGCGCCGGTACCCAGAACGATCAGTCCTGGGATGACGACGGCCCGACCAGCGCCACCTTCACCTCCAACGAGTGCTACAGCTACGCCTACGGCGTGTGCCCCGATCCGCTCGGCAAGATGCTCGCCATGGGCGCCTACCGCTGCCCCGGCGACGTCAACAACGACGGCTTCGTCAACGGCGATGACTACGACGCGTTCGCTTCGGCGTTCGACGTGGCCGACCTGTGCGCCGACTTCAACGGCGACGGCTTCGTCAACGGCGACGACTACGACGCGTTCGCCTCGAACTTCGACGCCGGCTGCTAATCACAGCTCTAGTTCGAAGTTGATCTGAACGATCAAGCACGGCCCCCGCTCCGGCGGGGGTCGTGTCTTTTTGGCCGATCACTCGTCACGATCGCGCCGACGAACTCGGCGCACGCCCGGTGTTCCTTCGGACACGCTTGCTCATCGGCTGTCTGACGACCTACGCCGGGCTCAACGCCTTGAACGCGCGGAGCACGCGATCGCGCGCGGCGACGTGGTCCGCGATCGCCGCGGGATACCCCAGTCTCGCCCGCGCTAGCGGCGGCGGGTCATGGATCGCGTCGTCATCAAGCCCACCGAGCTCGGGCACGAAGCGTCGGATGAACTCTCCCCGCGCGTCATAGGTGCGGCTCTGACTGACGGGATTGAAGATGCGGAAGTACGGCGCCGCATCGGTTCCCGTCGACGCCGACCACTGCCAACCCCCGTTGTTGCTCGCCAGATAGCCGTCGACGAGACTCCGCATGAAGTAGCGCTCTCCCCATCGCCAGTCGATGAAGAGATCCTTGGAGAGGTACATCGCCGTGATCATGCGCAGGCGGTTGTGCATCCAGCCCGTCGCGTTGAGTTGGCGCATCGCCGCGTCCACGATCGGCACGCCCGTTTCGCCGCGGCACCAGGCCTCGAAGTCGCCCGGCGCATCCCGCCAGCGGATGCGGTCGGCCTCGGGCTTGAACGCTCGGTGCATGCAGACGCGGGGGAACGCGTGCACGATGTGCGTGTAGAACTCGCGCCATACGAGCTCGCTGATCCACTGAACCGGGCCGGCCCCGCCGGAATCGAGATTGCCGTCGTTGGCCTCGATCGCGGCCTTCAGGCATTGGCGCGGCGAGATCGCTCCGCACGCCAGGTACGGCGAGAGCACGCTCGTGCCGTCGATCGCGGGATGATCGCGATCCGACTTGTATCGACCGAGCGCCGCGCCGGCGAATCGTCTCAATCGCCCGGCCGCCTCGTGCTCGCCCGCGGGCCAGAGCGACGGATCGATCGCGGAGGCAAAGCCATCGACATGCGACGGGATCTCCGACGGCGTGATTCCGGTCGGTGCTTGCGGCCCGGGCGCGGGAAGCACGCGAACGCCGCCGCGCTCGGCGAGCGCCGCGATCCACCGCTTCTTGAAGGGCGTGAACACGGTGTACGCGCGATCGTCCTGCGTTCGAACCGAGCCCGGCGCGAGGACGACCTGATCGTCGAAGGCTCGACAGTTGACGCCCTGCTTGGCGAGCGCTTCGCACACCAGATGGTCTCGGCGCGCCTCGTTGACCTCGTACTCACGGTTGAAGAAGAGACTCGTCACGCCGTGCCGACGCACGATCCCTGAGAGCACGCCGGTCACGTCGCGCGGCGATGACGCGACCTCGATCAAGAGCGGAATGTTTCGCTGGGCCAGGTCGTGCGAGAGGATCCTGAGCGTGCGCAGGATGAGGTCAACGCGCACCGGCGCGGCGTCGTGGGCCGCCCACTCGCCCGGCGAGATCACGAACACCCCGATCACGCCGCGGTGGGATGCGGTGGCGGCGGCGTGGAGGGCCGTGTTGTCGGTGATTCGCAGGTCGCTGCGAAACCAAACCAAGTTCGTGGGCACATCGCCGCTCCTGTGAGGCCGCTCTTGCTTCGTGCGCCGCGGCCACCCAGACGCGGCGGCCTTGTGAAATCGTGGACGGTGGGGCCAATTCCGGGGCTCTCGAACCCCGCGACCGCTCGCGCACCGAGTCCCTCGTGACGGGGCGTTGTCGGGCTTGTGCTCGCCCCGCTCGGATGGCCCGCGGATTCCCTCGACCACCGCCCGGCCAACGAGAACCGGGATAATGCTTCTGACCGGCGACGACGACGATGTCTTCGCGTCGTGGTCTCGAACCGAATGCGAACGACCGCCGGCCTGCGGTCCTCTCCGCGGTTCATCCTTGCATCGACAGCGCATTTTTGACGCAAATCATATGGAAACTATCTCGCCCGTGGTTATTCTGACCATCGGGTTCAATCTCGACTTCCAAGGAGAGAATAAGATGAAATCGATCGTGGGGGTTGCGGTGTCGGTTGGGTTGGCGGTGGGTGGATTGGCGGCCGGAAAGCCCCCGGTCCAATTGGCGGAGCACGGCGTGCGGCTGGACCCGATCAGCGTCGCCCAAGCCCGTATCGTGGATGGCCGGTTCGTTGTGGGGGAGTGGATGCCATACACCGGCGCCCAACCTCGCGGCGTGAAGGTGCCCTATTACGCCTTCGACTGCTTCGGCGGATTCGTGATCGAAAACGACGACTACGTCTATCTCAATCTCGCCAATGACGGGAAGAGTTCCGGCGACACACGCTGGCCGTGGGACACCACATGCGGCTTCGGGAGCGCTCGCTGGTTCTTCGGAACAAGCTACGTCGATCCGATGACCGTCGAAGATGTCCAGACCGAAGCGTGCGGCTCGGTCGGCGGCACCGCCGTCGATAGCCTCGACTTCGCGTGGTATTGGGGCGGAGGCACCTGCGTCGCGGTGTTCTTCACGTCCGATGACGCCGCCGGGTGCGACGACGGCAACCCGCTGTCTCACAGCTATTACTCCGGCGTCGCGATCAACTTCGGCTCCATCCCCACGGGTGGTTATTACTTCACCAACATCGACGGGCTTGATTCCGTCTACGGCATCTTTGTCCAGATGCCCGCGCCGGGCGGGTCGTATCTGGCCGCGCTGACCACCAACGGTACCACGCTCGCCAACCGGCCCGGCACCCAGTTCATCCTCTGGGGAACCGGCGACGGCAACCTCGAACCCTTCCGCGCCGGCACACAGAACGGCAACGTGTGGGACGACGACGACCCGACCGACGGCAACTTTACCGTCGGCGACGAGTGCTACTACGACGGCTTCCGCGTCTGCCCCGATCCGCTCGGGAAAATGGTCGGCTTCCTCGGGCGGCGCTGCCCCGCCGACATCAACTGGGACGGATTCGTCAACGGAAACGACTACGACCAGTTCGCCGCGGCGTTTGACGAGGGCGCGGCGTGCGCGGACGTCAACGGCGATGGATTCATCAACGGCAATGACTACGACGCCTTCGCGTTGTGGTTTGATCAAGGCTGCTAGAGCTCGCGAGGAGTCCACCGATCCACGCACCGCAGTGGCCCCGGGCGGGCTCCCGCGCGCGGGGAGCCCAAGCCCGACGGTCGGAATTGTCCGAGCCGATCGGACGCGAGCGCGGAGGGCCGGAGTGATTTCGTGTTCCCCACGCTCGGCCGTACCATCTCCGCGTGGCAGGGACGCGAGCACAACCAGTCGGCAATGCAGTCCGCGCCGCGAAGCGCCGCGGGGCGACTCCGTGCGCCCACACGACATGCGAGAGCAGTGTGCGCGCGTGGTTCGCCGCACGGGGCTGGTCGCCCTTTGACTATCAGATGCGTGCGTGGGATGCCTACGCCGCCGGGCGATCCGGGCTGGTGCGCGTGCCGACCGGCGCGGGCAAGACCTACGCCGCGTTCGGGGGCCCATTGCAGGAACTGATCGACGAATCGCTCGCCGCGGGCGACGCAGCGCCGAGGGCGAGGGGCCTTCGTGTGCTCTACGTCACGCCGCTCCGTGCGGTCTCGCGCGATATCGAACTGGCGCTGCGCGCGCCGATTGAGGCGATGTCGCTGCCCTGCCGAGTCGAGAGCCGCACGGGCGACACGAGTTCATCGGCCCGCGTCAGGCAGCGTGAGCGCCTGCCCGAGGTCCTGGTGACGACGCCCGAGTCGCTGTCGCTCATGCTGACGTGGCCCGACGCGCCCGCGCGATTCGCCGGCCTCCGGTGCGTCATCGTCGACGAGTGGCACGAGCTCCTGACCAGCAAGCGCGGAACGCAGGTCGAACTCGCCCTTTCGCGGCTCCGATCGTTCGCGCCGGCGCTGCGGACCTGGGCGCTCACGGCGACGATCTCCAACGCCGACGAGGCCGCACGGGCGATCGTGGGCGCGGCCGCCGAGGATCCCGTCATCGTGACGACCGACCTTGAGCGCCGCGTGCTCGTGGACACCGTGCTTCCCGAGCCGGGCGACCCTTTCCCGTGGGCCGGGCACCTGGGCCTCTCGATGATCGAGCGCGTGGTTGAGTCCATCGATCCGTCGCGCTCGACACTCATCTTTACGAACACCCGATCCCAGGCCGAGCGCTGGTTCCAGGCGATCATTTCGCTCCGCCCCGAGTGGGAGCGATTCGCCGGCCTGCACCACGGCTCGATCGACCGCGAGCGTCGTGAGGAGATCGAGCGAGGCCTGAAAACTGGCACGATCCGCCTCGTCGTCGCGACCTCGTCGCTCGATCTCGGGGTCGATTTCGCGCCCGTCGAACGCGTGATGCAGATCGGGTCGCCCAAGGGAATCGCCCGCCTGATGCAGCGCGCCGGGCGAGCCGCACACCGGCCCGGCGAGGACTGCCGCATCACCTGCGTGCCCACGCACGGGCTCGAACTCCTCGAGGTCGCCGCGGTCCGCATGGCCCTGGAGCGCGGCGAGGTCGAGCCGCGAAAGCCCGCCGACAAGCCGCTCGACGTGCTCGCCCAGCACATGGTCACCTGCGCCATGGGCGGCGGCTTCACCGAGGGCGAGCTGTTCGAGCAGGTCCGTGCCGCCTGGTCGTATCGCGATCTCTCCCGCGCGGAGTTCGACTGGACGCTCTCGCTCGTGCGCGAGGGCGGCCAAACGCTCCGCGCCTATCCGCACTACCACCGCGTGAAGGCGGATGAGCACGGCCGCCACGCGATCGCCTCGCCCCGACTTGCCACCATCCACCGGCTCAACGTCGGCACGATCGTCGGCGAGGCGACGATGACCGTCGCCTGGTCCTCGGGCCGAACGCTCGGGCAGATCGAGGAGAACTTCGTCACCGCGCTTCGCCCCGGCGACAAGTTCGTCTTTGCCGGACGCGTCGTGGAGTTCTCGCGCGTGCACGACATGACCGCGATCGTGCGCCCCGCGAAGGGAACAACGAATTTCACTCCGATCTGGGCGGGTACGCGTCTGCCCATCAGCGAGTCGATGGGTCGCGCGATGCGTGAATTGCTCGAGCGGTCCGCGACCGACGACGCCGAGGGCCCGGAGATGCAGGCCGCGCGGCCGCTGGTGCGTGCCATGCTGCAACTGTCCCATGTGCCCCGTGCGGACGAGGTGCTGTGCGAACTTTGCGACACGCGCGAGGGCTCGCACCTGTTCGTCTATCCTTTCGACGGGCGTCTCGTTCACGCCGGGATCGCGGCGCTGCTGGCGTACCGGATCTCTCGCCGCGTCAAGACGACGTTCTCGATCGCCTCGAACGACTATGGGTTTGAGCTGCTCGCACCCGCGGGCTTCGACTTCGGGCCGCATCTTGCCGCCAACTCGGCCTGGGAGCTCCTGGACGCCGCGGCGCTCTGGGACGACGTTGATGGGAGCGTGAACCTCGCCGAGCTGGCGCGTCATCAGTTCCGGGAGATCGCGCGAGTCTCCGGCCTGGTTCAGCGGTCGTACCCCGGGGCGCGCAAGGGCGCCCGCCAGACCCAGGCCAATGCCGGCCTTATCTTCGACGTCTTTCGGGACTTTGAGCCGGAGAACCTGCTGCTGGAGCAGGCCCGCCGCGAGGTGTTCGACCGGCAGTTTGAGCGCAGCCGCCTGTCGCGTACACTCGCCCGACTTCAGCGGTCGAAACTCGCCATCCGGCGGGTGGCGCGTCCGACCCCGCTCGGATTGCCGCTGGTCATCGAGCGCGTCGGCGGGCGTCTCTCGAGCCAATCGCTCGCCGACCGCGTGGAGCAGATGAAGGCAGCATGGGAACGGGATCTGGCCAGCCTGGGCACGATCAGCCGACGAGGCCGGCGGCCGAACTCTCCCCGCGCCCCCGGGACGACGCGGGCGACGCGCCCGTCGTCGCGGGCGAAGAACCCGTCGTCCTGATAGTCGCCGGCGGCGTGTGGTGGCCCGGGGCTTCAACCTATCTGGTCGCCGATCTACACCTCGGACGGGCCGAGCTGATGGGCACGCACGGCATCCCCATGCCCGCGGGCATGACGGCCCGGGCCCTTGATCTGATCTCCGGCGAGATTCGGCGCTGGGGCGCCCGCCGCCTGCTCGTGCTGGGCGATCTCCTCCATGCGCCCGCCGGGATCACCCCCGAACTCGTCCGGCGAGTGGCCGAGTGGCGGCGCGAGTGCCCGTGCGAACTCGTCGTGGTCCCCGGCAACCACGATCGCATGATCGACCGCGTCGAGCGAGCGTGGGCGATCGGCGTGGCCACCCGCGTGCTTCGCGAGGGCCCGTTCGAGTTCGCCCACGCCCCCGACGATCTTTCGCGGGATCGCTTCGGCTGGTGCGGGCACCTGCACCCGGCGATCACGATGCGGCGCGGGCCCGACGCGATCAAGCTCCGAGCATTTCATCTCGGTGAGCAAGTCGGCATTCTTCCGGCCATGTGCCCGCTGGCGTCGGGCGGGGGCGTAACGATCAACGCCGACCGGCGGGTCTTTGCTCTGGCCGGCGACCGGGTGATCGAGGTGACCACTCCCGCCGCGCGCCGCACGCCACGGCCCAGCGCGTCCTGACTCCACGCCGACGCTTTCGCCAACCACCCACGCCGGGTATCTTGAAGCCCATGAGCACCGTTGCGGCGAGACTCGCCCCGTTCGGCACGACCATCTTCACGGAGATGACGCGCCTGGCCCAGCGTCACAACGCCGTCAACCTCGCGCAGGGCTTCCCCGATTTCGACGGGCCCGACTTCGTCAAGGACGCCGCGATCGGCGCGATCCGCGCCGGTCGCTCCCAATACGCCCGGATGTTCGGCGATCCGCCGCTCAACGCCGCCCTGGCCGAGCGCTGGCATTCTCTGACCGGTCAGAGCGTCGATCCGGACACCCAGATCACCGTCACCAGCGGCTGCACGGAGGCGATCGCCGCGGCGATGCTCGGGATCATCAATCCAGGCGATCGCGTCGTGATGTTCGAGCCATACTACGACTCGTACCGCGCGACGGCCGCGATGGCCGGCGCCGAACCCCGCTTCGTCACGCTCCGCCCGCCCGCGGACCTTCGTGCGGGCCAGATCACGCGATCGCCGTTCTGGTTCGACATGGGAGAGCTCGAGCGTGCGATGTCGGGCGCCCGCGCGATCCTCGTCAACACCCCGCACAATCCCACCGGGCACGTCTTTTCTCGCGACGAACTCGAGCGGATCGCGTTTCTTTGCGCCAAGCACGGCGTGCTCGCCATCACCGATGAGGTGTACGAGGAGTTGTGCTACGGGCACGAGCACGTGCGTCTCGCCACGCTCCCGGGAATGGCCGAGCGCACCGTCACGCTCTCCAGCCTCGGCAAGTCGTTCAGCCTGACGGGCTGGAAGATCGGGTGGGCGATCACGACGCCGGAGCTCTCGCGTGCCGTGCGGGCCGCGCACCAGTTCCTCACGTTCGCCACCGCCACGCCGCTCCAGGTCGGCGCCGTCGCCGCGCTCGTGCAAGGCGGCCCGTACATTGCCTCGCTGCGCGCTCAATTCTCCCACGCGCGCGAGTTCCTCGCGACGACGCTCGCCTCACTTGGCTTCGGCGTCGCCCTGCCACGCGGGACGTACTTCATCATGGCCGACCACACCGAGCCATCGCGACGATTGGGCGTTGTCGGCGACGTCGAGTTCTGCCGGGAGCTCACCGCAAGAGTCGGCGTCGCCGCGATCCCGCCCAGCGTGTTCTATGACAACCCAGAGCACGGGCGTTCTCTGGCGCGATTCGCCTTCTGCAAGCAGCAGGGCACGCTCGAGGAGGCGGCCAGGCGATTGCAGCAGATCCCGACCGCACCGGGCGCCTAGGAGCGTTGCGAATGGGTCGCTGGCCCGAGATCGCCGATCTGGTCGTCCGTGCCGCGCTCAACGCCGCGGACGCGGGAGACGCCGTCCGCCGCGCGTGGACACCCATCGACGCCGGCCCCTTGCTCGTGCTTGCCATCGGCAAGGCGTCCGCCGAGATGGCTCGCGCCGCCGAGGAACAACTCGCCGGGCGGGAGTTCGAGGGAATCATGACGGCGGTGCCGCGACCCACATCGAGCGGCCCGCCCGACCACACCCGCCCGACGCCCGCCCCTCTCGGACCTCGCTGGCGCGTCTTTCCGTGCGATCACCCGCTCGCGACCGAGCGAAACGTCGACGCCGCGGCATGGATCGAGTCTCGCGTGCTTGAATTCGCGGAACGCTCCGCCGGACGCGGGCAACTGCTCGTGCTCCTCTCCGGCGGTGGTTCGGCCCATCTCACGCTCCCCGCCGCCGGTGTTCCCCTTCCTGCCTACATCGATCTGCAACGCCGACTCATGCTGGCCGGCGCGAGCATCAACGAGATCAACGCCGTTCGGAAGCACGCCGAGCGGCTCAAGGGCGGGCGGCTCGCCGCCATCGCCCGGGGGCTGCACGCCACGGTTCGGATCGTCTCAGACGTGGTCGGCGACACGCTCGATGTCATTGCCAGCGGACCATTCTCGCCCGATCCTTCCACCTTCGCCGACGCCATCCGCGTGCTCGAAAGCCGGGGCCTTCGCGGCGTGTGCCCCCCGTTGGATGATCTCCTCGCCCGCGGCGCGAAAGGTCTGCTTCCTGAAACGCCGAAGCCCGGCGATCCGCTCTTCGAAGCCTGCGAGACGAAGATCATCCTCAACAACGCGGCGATCGTCGCCGCGGTCGCCCGATCACTCGGGCGCCTCGGCGTCAGCGTCCGGCCAATGACCGCCATCACCGGCGAGGCCGCGATCATCGCACGCCAGCTCGTCCGATCGCTCGCGGAGGCCCCCGAATCTCAACGCGGTTCGTTCGCCATCGTCTGCGGCTGCGAGCCGACCGTGACCGTCGGCGACGCGGGCGGCTGCGGCGGTCCCAGCCAGGAACTCGCGCTCGCCGCGGCTCTCGAACTTGATCGCCGGGGCTTGCACCACGCCTGCGTCATCGCCTTCTCGACCGACGGCATCGACGGCCCGTCCGACAACGCCGGCGGCATCGGGCACGCGGATGTCTGCCGCCAGCTCCGGGCACGCGGACTGGACCCGGGCGCCCTGCTCGCGGCGCACGACAGCGCTCGCGCCCTCGAAGCCGCACACAGCGTCATCGCCACGGGCCCGACGGGCACGAACGTGAATCATGTCATCGTGGCGATCGCGCAGCCCTAGAAATCGTTGATCTGGATCTCTTTCAGGGCCTCGCGCGACAGCACGTGCCCCCTCACATGCCCGTCGACATACGCGGTGTTCATCACCTTGCCGTGGCGCTTCTGGTCGAACTGCTGCATCAGCCCGTTCTTGTCGTACGCGTCGTTGTAGTTGTAGAGATTGTCGCCGCGAACCTCCACGAAGTCCCACACCGTGATCCAACGATCCGTCTTTGGCTCTCCGTCGGCCACATAGAACACCTTGCTCGGGAACCGCACCCGATCCAGCCTTCCCAGCAGGCGATAGATCTGCTTGTCCGGGGTGTACCGGAGCTGCCCGAGCACGTACTCGTTGAACATGTACGAGGTCATCTCTCGAATGCCGTTCGGCCCGCCGTACGAACTCTCGACCGGCGTCAGCGTGATCGAGAGCTGCTTGTTCTGTGTCGCCGCGTCGGTCGCCATGTAGTCAAAGGTCTGATCGTCCGGGCACCGCTGCAGCTTGGCCAGGTAGGGGTGCATCCCCCCGACGCCGATCTGCGTGCGCAGCACGTCCTTCGAGCTTGTCTCGATGTCCGCGCCCGCGAACACGCCCAGGGCCGCAAAGAACGGGAGCGGCCGCTTGGTCCCCGAGTCGTCCCAGGTCGGAATCCACGGGAAGCCCTTGTCGTTGAAGTCACGCGACAGGCTGTAGGTATTGAGGTACCCCGCGACGGGCGCCCGCCCCTGGTTCTGCGAGCCGAACGCCGTCGTGAGCTGGATCGTGTCGCGGAGCGTTGAAGCGCACTTGAGCTGGCGTCCCGAGGACCGCGCCTTGCCCAGCGCCGGAAGCAGGATCGCGATCAAGACCGCGATGATCGCGATCACCACCAGGAGTTCGATCAACGTGAAGGCGCGCCGCCTCATGTGGCCCTTCCCTTCCGCCGGGCGGCCCGAACGTCCTGCGTGCCGCGCCCGCCGCCCCGACCCGCGGACCAGCTCGTTCGGCGCTCCCGGCTGCGCGAGACGATTCGACGCCGGATCCGATTGAGTTTACCGCCGGCGACCGATCCGGTTCAATACCCGGGCGCCGCGTTCATGGCGCATCCGACCCGCGCACGGGTCGCCCGTCTTTAACAATGGCGCTGACATGTTCAAGCAGCGTGACGTCGGCGAGCGGGTCGCCCTTGACCGAGATCAGGTCCGCTCGCTTGCCCGGCTCCAGCGTTCCGACCATGCCGGACATGCCCAGCAATTCCGCCGCGGTGATCGTCGCCGAGACGATCGCCTCCTCCGGCGTCATCCCGCCCTTGACCATCAGCCCGAACTCACGCGCGTTCTCGCCGTGGGGTGAAACACCGGTGTCGGTCCCGAATGCGATCTTGACCCCGCCCGAGTGGGCCCTTCGGAACATCTCCAGCATCCGCGGCCCGACGATGCTCGCCTTATCGGCGACAACCTTGATGTAATAGCCGGGAACCTTGGCATTGGCGCTGACGGTTTCTCCCGCCAGAAGCGTCGGCACAAGATACGCGCCGTGCTCCTTGAACAGCCGCACCGATTCATCGTCCAGGTACGTCCCGTGCTCGATCGAATCGACGCCCGCGCGCAACGCCGCGTTGATCCCGTCGACGCCGTGCGCGTGCGCGGCGGCCTTGCGCCCCATCGCGTGCGCCGTGTCGATGATCGCCCTCAGCTCGTCATCAAAGAAGTGCTGCGCCAGGCCCGCGCTGCTCGCCGAAAGAACGCCGCCCGTCGCCGTCAGCTTGATGCAGTCCGCGCCGAGCTTGATCTGATTCCGCACGGCCTTTCGGCATTCATCCACGCCGTCCGCGACGCCCTCCTCAACGCCCGCGAGCCCGAACACGTCCGACCGCAGGCCGTTCGTCGGGTCCGCGTGCCCGCCCGTGACGCTGACCGCCTTTCCGGCGACGATGATCCGCGGCCCGACGACGTCGCCCCGGTTGATCGCGTCGCGGAGCTTGATCACAACCTCGCCGCTCGCGCCAAGATCACGCACCGTCGTGAAGCCCGCCAGCAGCGTCCGCTTCGCGAAGCTCACCGAGCGGAACGCGCTGTCAACGTCGTTCTCCGACATCATCCGCAGCCGCATGTCGGGCGTGAACTCCATCGCCAGGTGCACGTGGCAGTCGATCAGCCCCGGGAGCACGCATTGATCCGCGAGATTCAACTCCTCGCTCGTCGCGCCCGCCGGAATCTGAGGCTTGGCATCCAGCCCCGCGATCACGCTCTCCACCGCGCCGTTCTTGGCCACCAGCGTCACGTTTCTCTTCGCCGGCTTGCCGGGAACGTCGAGCAGCGTGCCGCAGCGCACCACGAGGTAGCGATCGGCGGGCGCCTGCCGCGGAGCCGCGGGCGCTTGGGCCAGCGCCGTCGCAACGCCCAACGCCATGGCGGCGAGTCCCACGAACCTCGCGAGCGAGCCACGCCCGCGGAATACCCCGTTCCGCCGGGTGCCTGCGCACGCGGCCGGTGGGGCGGACGCCCCGGAGATTCGCTCGCCCGCAAGCCGCTCCGCCGAACTCATGTTTCGCTGCATCGGTGCCTCGCTGTGCGTTCTCTTCCGAACGAAAAACCGGCGACGCTGGTGCGCCGCCGGTGAAAAGGTTACACGAGTCGAAAGCCGCCTGCGCCCGGGGCGCCGGCCTAGCGCTGCTCGGGCGGGATGCCCATGCCGCTGCGGTTCGGGCTGGCGGGGCGCTTCGGCGGGTGGTACCCGTTGGTCTTGATCTCGTTGAGCAGGTGGTCGGTGACGGCGTCGAGCTGCGGGTCGTCGCCGCCCGCGAGCTTCGACGGGTCGTCAATCACCTCGACGTCAGGATCAACGCCGTGCCCCTCGACGCCCCAGTTTCCGTCGGTCTTGTAGAAGCCGAAAGTGGGGACGCTGATGCTCCCGCCGTCGATCAGGCCCGGGTTGCCCGAGATGCCGACCAGGCCGCCCCAGGTCCGCATCCCGAAGATCTTGCCGATCTTGTTGTGCTTGAACAGCCACGGGAACATGTCCCCGCCCGAGCCCGCCAACCCGTTGATGAGCATGGCCTTGGGGCCCTGGTGGCTGTCGGGCGGCCACGTCCAGTCGATCCCGTCGCGCTTGGCCCAGTAGTTGGTCACGGGTCGATTCAGCAGCTCGATGAATCGGGTCGGGATCTGCCCGCCGCCGTTCCAGCGATCATCGATGATCAGCGCTTCCTTGCCGCGCTGCCCGATGAACTGGCGGAAGAGATCGTTCTGTCCGTCAACGCCGGTGTTCGGCACGTAGATGTAGCCGACCTTGCCCTCCGATCGCTGCTCGACATACCGGCGGTTCTGCTCAACCCAGGTTCGATAGCGCAGGCCCGCCTCGCTCCCGATCGGCTTCACGAGCACCTCGCGCGCCGACGCGTCTATCACCGGCTTGCTGCTGACCGTGATCGAGGTCGTGCGATTCGCCGTGTCGATGAACGCCGCCCACACGTCCTTGCTCGTGTCGATCGGCGTCCCGTCCACCGCTAGCAGATAATCGCCTTCCTTCACGTCCACGCCGAGCTGGCTGAGCGGCCCGCGCGCGTCGGTATCCCAATCCGCGCCGGCATAGATCTTCGTGATCTTGTACGCCGTCCCCGCGTCGGTCCGGGCCAGTTCAAAGTCGCAGCCCAGCATCCCGACGCCGATCTGGGGCGAAGACTCGACGTCGCCCGGGCTCGTGATGTACGCGTGCCCGATGTTGAGCTCCGAGATCAGCTCGCCCTGCACATAGGCCACGTCCTCGCGGCTGGCACAATCCTCCACCATCGCGAGGTAGTGCACCCGCAGCGCCGCCCAATCCACGCCGTGCATCGTCGGCTCGTAGAAGAAGTCGCGCTCCAGGCGCCAGGTGTCCATGAAGATCTGGACCCACTCCAAGCGCGGGTTGATGGTCACGAGCATCCCCGACGTGGGCACGCTGGTCGACTTGCCGCCGCCCGCCGCCGCGTCCATGACGTTCATCGACGGGCCGCGGAACACCAGAAGCTTCGTGCCGTCCGCCGAGATTTCGAAGCCGCGCGCTCCGTCGGTCACCGATTTCTCGGCCCGAGAATCGTCCTTTGGGTCGAAGATTTTGATCCCCGCTGGGGCGCCGTCCTCGCCGCCGCCGCGCGCGTACACGAGCTTGCCGTCGTCGGTCGTCGCCAGACGCCCGAAGTTCCCGGGCCCGACCGGGAGCGCGATCGCCCGCTTCTCAAAGCCGGCCAGGTCGATCTTCACTTCCTTGACCTCGCCGGGCTTGCTCGCGTCCGCGCCGCCCGACGCCGCGCCGCCCCCGCCGGCTGCGGGCCCGCTCGTGCGCTTCCCGCTCCAGGCGCCCGACTCGTTGCCGACGCTCCAGGTGCCGGAAACTTCCTGGCCCTTGATCGTGCCGGTCATGTTCACGGTCTGCTGCGCCACCGAGATGGTGATGTTGATCAGGCCAGAGCCCTTGTCGTAGGAGCCCGACAGACCGCCGCTCCCCATCGCGCTGGTGACCGAGCCCGTCACCTTGCCGTCCGCGCCGATCGTGAGATTCAGCTTGAACGGCAGGCCGCCCGGCGGCAGATTCTGACCCCCCGTCACCATGCAATCCCATGTCCCGCTCACGCCGTCGTCCGCCACCGCCGCCGCCGCGCCACCGGACGCCTTGTCGCCCGGCTTCTCGCCCGACGGCGCCGCGTCCTTCTTCTCTTCCTTCTTCGGCTCGTCCTTCTTCAACTCCTCCTCGTCGCTCTTGAGCGGCAGGGGGTTCTTCACGTCCGCCCTCAGCGGCACCATGAACAGCTGCTGGGTGCCGCGATATACGAATGTCGTGTCCACGTCGCTGTAGGTGGGGGAGTTGAAGTTCCGCGTCGAGACGAAGTACAGGAACTCGCCCTTGCGATCGAACACCGGCGAGGCGGCCGGGAATGTCGAGCTCGTCACCTGCGACTTCTCGCCCGTCTTGACGTTGTAGATCCACACGCACCCGTTCTGGTTCTTGTCGTCCGCACGCGCGTACGTGAACCAGTTGGAGTCCTGCGACCAGCTGACGCTCACCGGATTCGCCGTCGGGTCCTGGTCCACCACCTTGGTCTCACCGGTCTCCACCGTCGTCAGGTAGACGCGCCCGGCCTGGTCCGTAAACTGGATGAACTTCGAGTCCGGCGACCAGACGGGGCTGTAACGAAACCCCGCCCCAAGGTCGGTCAGCTTCCGCTTCTCGCGCTTCGCCTCCTCGGCCTTGGGCTCCTCCTTCTTCACCTCGTCCTTCTTGGCCTCGTCCTTCTTGTCGCCTTCCTTCGGCTCTTCCGCCTTCGGCTTGGCGTCCGACGGCATCACATACAGCTCATACTCCCCCGATTCATCGCTGAAATACGCGATCCACTTCCCGTCGGGCGACCACGACGGATCACGCTCGTACACCCCGTCCGTCCGGGTCAGCGATCGCACCACGCCCTCGTTCGCGGGCGAAGACCAGATGTCGCCGCGGGCCTCGATCGCCACACGCTTCCCCGTCGGCGAAATCGAGCCGCCCGTGATGTTCTTCGACTGATCCACCGTCCGCGGCCTGATCTTCGGACGATCGCCCGGGATCGTGATCTTCACCTCCGCCGCCTGACGAGTCCCCAGGTTCAGCAGCATCAGCTTGCTGCCGAGCTGGAACACGATCTCGCCCTTGCCGTCCGAGCCCGGCCCGATGCTCGGCCACTTGATGTCATCGTCCTTGTAGCTCGTCACCTGCTCGCGCTTGCCGGTCGCCACGTCGTACGCCCAGATGTTCATCCGGTGCTCAGGGCCGTTGTCCGAGTGGTAGTAGAGCGTCTTGCCGTCGCCCCCAGGCACCCACATCGGGATCGTGTCCACGCCCTCCCAGTCCGTCACCCGTTTCGAGCTGTTGTCCTTCAGGTTGAACAGCCAGATGTCCGTCGCCATCCCGCCCCGATATCGCTTCCACGTCCGGTTGTCGACCGAGTGCGGCGTATAGGCCAGCCAGGTCCCGTCCGGGCTGATGGAACAGAACGCGCCGTACGGCACCGCCAGCTTCTCCGGCATGCCGCCCGTCGGCGCCACCGTGAAGATCTGCGTCTGACGCTGCAGCCCCGCCAGCCCGTTGCTGATGAAGAGCAGCTTGCCGTCCGGCGTCCAGTCCGAAAGGGCCTCAGCGCCCGGGTGATGAGTCACGCGCGTCGCCAGCCCGCCGGTCGCGGGGATCACATACAGGTCGCGATTGCCGTCATAGTTCCCGGCAAAGGCGATCGACTTTCCGTCCGGGCTGAACTTGGGGAGCGACTCCTGCCCGGGTGGACTCGCCAAGGGCGTCGCCATCCCCCCCGTCTTGGGAGCCACCCACACGTCGTTGGCGTAGACAAAGCAAACCTGGTCTTTGCTCACGTCCGGGAAGCGCAGCATGGTCGCCGCCGGGGTCACGTCGGCCATCGCCGCACCCCCAAACGCCGACCCCGCCACAGCCGCCAGGATCAAGGTGCGAGACGCCCCGGGACGAATCCCCCGACGAGTGCGAGATGTGTTCAAGCGTAAATCCCCGTTCTCTCTAGGTCGCGTGCCGGGCCGCCAAGGGCCCGTCTGAACCAGCGTATACCGGACCGGCCCCTTTGGGTTTCTCCCCAAGTTTCTTCCACGTCAAGGCGCCGAAATCGCGTTGACCCGTTCGCTTCTTGATTGTATTCTTCCTACACAGGAAGAACATCAATGCCACGCCGACATGCTCCATCCACGGCCGCCGATCTCGCGGACTCTCTGCTCCGGCTCGGTCTGACCCACGCCGAGTCCGAGGTCTACACCTTCCTGCTCTCGGAATCGCCCGCGACGGGCTACCGCATCGCCCAGGCCATCGGCCGCCCCGTCGGAAATGTCTATAAGGCCGTCGAAGCCCTCGAGGCCAAGGGTGCGGCACTGGTGGCCGACGACGATGACCACCGAGTCGCCCGTGCCGTGCCGCTGAGCGAGTTTGCCACCCAGGTCCGTCACCGCGTGGCCCGCGCCTGCGCCGATGCCGAGGCGGCCGCCGCCTCCTACTCGATGGCCACGCCCTCGGCGGATGACTTTGACGACCGCCTCTATCGGATTTCCAACATTGACCAGTTCGACGCGTGCGCCCGCGCTCTGCTCTCCGGGGCGGGCTCCTTCGTGCTGGCGATGGGGGCCCCAATCGCCATCGATCGTGTGGCGGAACTCCTCGTCTCGACCGCCGCCCGCGGCATTCCTGTCGCGATCAAGTCCCTGGTTCCGATCGATCTGCCCGGTGTTCGCGTCGTGCTCGATGCTCGCGGCGAGGCCGCCCTCTTCAACGCACCCGGCCACTGGCTGACCATCAACGCCGACGGCGGCCAACTGCTTGACGTCATCCTCGACGCCGACATCGGCGATGTTCTCACTGGCTATGCCACCCACAACCCGCTCCTGGCCTGGACCTCGTACACCGGCCTCTACTCGCGCCTCGTCCTCGAAGAGCTCCGCTCCGCCGGTCGGCTCGACGCGGCGTCGGCGTCACGCGGCGAGTCGTGGGCCCCGTTCGAAAACTCGTACTCGCTGGGCAAGCGCCTCATGGTCGAACGCTTCCGTTCGCCCTCGCCCGGCGCCCGACGCTCCCCACGCCGAAAGAAAGAAGGAGGTGATGGATGACCATGCGCTCCCGCCGATCGTTCGTGCTCGCGCTCGGCGCGATCGCCCTCACCCTCGCGCTGACCGCGCCCTCCACCGCGGGCGGCACCCAGCTCCTGGTCTGCAACTTCGGCGGAAACTCCGTCACACGATACGACCTCGCCACCGGCGCCTACCTCGGAGTTCTCGACCCCGCCGCCGACATCAAGGGCCCGCTCTGCGCACGCCTCGGTCCCGACGGCCTGCTCTACGTGGCATCCGAGGGCAACAACAGAATCGTCCGCTACAACCCCATCACCTGGACCTTCAAGGACACCTTCATCTCCGGCGATGGTCTGACCCAGCCCACAGGTCTGACCTGGGACTCCGCCGGCGACCTCCTCGTCTCCTCCTTCGACGGCGACTCGGTCCTCAGGTTCGACGGCAAGACCGGCGCTCCCAAGGGCACGCTCGTCACCTCAGGCCAGGGCAACCTCAACGGCGCCGACAACGGCACCATCGTGGGGCCCGATGGCGCCCTCTGGGTTCCTTCCTATTGGAACAACCGCGTGCTCCGCTACGACGCCACCACCGGCGCGACCATCGGCCAATTCGCCACCATCGCACGCCCTCGCGTCATGGAGTTCCGCGACTCCTTCGTGTTCATCACCACCGAGACCAACCACTCCGTCCGCAAGTACGACGCCGCCACCGGACAATACCTCGGCAACTTCGTCGCCCAGGGCTCGGGTGGGCTCAGCACTCCCATCGGCATGGCCTTCGCCCCCAACAACGCCCTCTACGTCTGCTCCAGCGGCAACAACAAGGTTCTCACGTACGACGCCACCACCGGCGCCTTCCTGGGCGAATTCACCAGCGACCACATCAACCTCCCGGCGTTTGTAACCGTCGTGCCCGCGCCCGGCGCGGCCATCCTCTTGCCGCTCTCCTCCCTCGTGCCGGTCCGCCGCCGACTCTAGAAGCCCCTCGAACCACCCGCACCCCACGCGACCTTCATCATCGACAATCGCTCGGGGCTCACGATCATCGGCACCAAGTCCGCCTTGTCCCCTGTCGCCGCGGCGGTCGGTCGGGCCGGCGCCCGCTTACTCCGCAAAGCGGATCGCGTCCGCGCTCGTTGCCCATTGATACACGCCCAGCACAGCGCGCACGTACGCGCTGGCCTGCCTTTCCTCCCTGACGTACTCCCGGGCGCTCAGCCCCAGCCGCCGCGCCCGATCATGATCGGAAAGCAGCCCCGTGATCGCGTGTCCCCACGCCTCGCGGTCATGGCCGTTCACCACGATCGCCGTCCGCTGGTCGATCAGCGTGCTGACCGACGCGTCGCTCGCCGCCACGACCGCCATCCCCACGCCCATGGCCTCCAGAAGCGTTGTCCGCTGTTCGCCGAGCGCCTCGGGTTGCACGAGTAAGTCGCCGCGCAGCAGCAAGTCGCGCCGCCCCTCCAGGTCCTCGATCAGCGAGAGCCGCTCCAGAAGCCCCAGGCTTCTCGCCACCTCCCACAGCCCCGCCAGATGAGCCTCGCGCGCGTCCACGAACACCAGCAAGTCGGGCGTGCTCTCCGCGGCCCGTGCGATCCCCTCCAACGCCGCGTGGGTCGCCCGCGCGTCTCGGCCGCTCCCGACCATCATCACGGATGGCGCCTTGCCTTCCTCCAAAATCCGCGATGGCGCCTCGGGCGTCAAGACTCCCCACGGCGCCAGCCTCACGCTGAGCCCCGCGGCCTCCTGCAGAAGCTGCCGCTCGATCGATGGATCGGGCGCCATGAAAATCGCGTCTTGCCATTCGCCCATCGCCGCCCGCGCCGCCAGACCCGAACGCCACACCTCCAGCACCAGATCGCTCTCCAGCACCGCCGCCACCATCGCGCCGAGCTTCCACGCCGAGCCCCCGAACACATGAACGACGTCCACCTTGCCGCCCGACGAAACCTTGCCCTTGATCTGGCGCGCCCGCCACGCCGTCCCGAGCGTCCAAAGCCCCGCGGGATACGTGATGGACTCCGCCAGGCCCGCCACCGATGCCGGCACATCCTCCGGCGTCGCCTGCGCCACCCGCACTCCCTCGTCGGCCAGACCGACCTCAAGACGTGACAGCAGCCCACGCTCGCGTGTCGCAAAGAGCCCGTCGGCCAGGATCAGCACCCGCATCGTTCACTCCGAAACCGCCACCCAACGCCCCGACGACACTCGCTCCAGCGCCGCCCGTCCGCCCGTGGTGCCCGGCCACCACGCCGGCTTGCCAACCCGCGCCTCAAACTCCCTCATCATCGTCCCGTCGCCCGTCGCGTCATCGATCGTCGGCAATCTTCCCGGCCTGCGATCGATCCGCGGAGCGCACGAGATCAACGCTCGCGTGTAGGGATGGATCGGCTCCGAGAACACCTCCGCCACCCTCCCCCGTTCCACCACCCGCCCGCGGTACATCACGCACACCTCGTCCGCCCGCCCCAGCACCAGCCCAAGATCGTGCGAGATCAGCACCATCGCCATCCCCGTCGCCCGCTTCCGCTCATCCAGCACGTCCAGCACCTGCCGCTGCGTGGTCACGTCCAGCGCCGTCGTCGGCTCGTCCGCAAGCAGCACCGCCGGGCGGCACGCCATCGCCATCGCGATCATCACCCGTTGGCGCATGCCCCCCGAGAACTCGTGCGGGTAGGCCCGCAGGATCGGCGTGCCCGCGCGCCCCCGGACTCCAACGTCCGCCAGCGCCCGCTCCGCGATGTCCGCCGCCTCGCGCCATCCGCACCCCTGGTGCACGCGGATCGTCTCAATCAGTTGCTCGCCGATCGACATCACCGGGTTCAGCGACGTCATCGGTTCCTGAAAGATCATCGCGATCCGCCCGCCCCGGATCCGAGACAGCTCTCGCGCGTCCGCCCCAAGAATCTCCGTCGGCCGCCCACCCTCCGGATCGGTGAAGGTAATGCTCCCCGCCCGGTACTCCGCCGGCGGCGAGGCCAGCAGCCGCAGCACGCTCAGCGCCGTCACCGACTTCCCGCTCCCGCTTTCTCCCACGACCGCCAGGGTCCGACCGGCCTCGACCGACCAATCAACATCGCGCACCACGCTCTCGCCCGCGCCAAAGCCGACGCTCAAGCCCCGCACCTCGAGCACCGTGCTCATGACGATCGCTCCCGGCTCTTGGGGTCAAGCCGCGCCCGCAGCCATTCTCCCACCAGGCTCAGCGACAGCAACGTCCCCGCAAGCAGCACGCACGGAAAAAACAGCAGCCACCAGTGCGAGCGATAAGGGTTCAACTCCGCGAGCCCGTCCGCCGCCAGGTTTCCCCAGC
>JABLTH010018305.1_pt1 | contig 77088 bp, 64 predicted proteins | sample 7875711 | NCBI WGS metagenome assembly JABLTH01 (sample SAMN14941262, study PRJNA633318) | bioreactor metagenome | isolation source: bioreactor | place: China | collected 2019-03-05 | reverse complement strand
GCAGCCAGATCGAGCCATAGCCCACCTCCGCCAGCTCCGGCATCTTGGCCGCGAGTTCGTTCCACGACGTGTTGAAATATTGGAGAATGACCTCCGCCCTGACGACCGTCGTCACCAGTGCCGCCGCCCCGATCGTCGAAACTATAAGCCGACTCAACGCCCTCATCACGCACCTCAAATCCGGGTGACTCCCACTCGCACACTGACCAAACTGATATACCGATCAGATCGTCCGCTTCATCTTCACCGACAAACCCGCAAAAAACGACAGAACCATCGTTTTTTAGAAGTTTAGATAAAACGTTTTACTTGGCAACAAAATTATTCATTTCCCAAAATTTGGACCCGATTCGGCATCAAATTGCGCTTTTCCAGCCCACATCATGACCGCGATACGAATCCAGAATTTTACGTGCAACTGACGCATCTAGAGGCCCGCGCGCCACACTCACAGCGTTCCGTTCCAAATGTTCTGCGCGACCTGTTCCAACAATACACGAATGAACGCCATCCGTGAACGCCGCGAACCGAAGCGCCACATCCGACCAGTCAACAGACCAATCCGCAAAACCCATCGCCTGAAATCGGTCCCAGTACATTCCCGATGACGGCCCATCCGGACGCACCGCTCTACGCCACGGCGCATTAGCCAATGGGCGTTTTACGATCACGCCTAGGCCCTTTCGCTTAAGTCTCGGCAGCAACTCATATCCCACCCGCTGGTCGCATATATTGTAGGAGCACTGCACGCTCCCGAACGCGCCCGAATCAATCGCCCAATCCAACGCCTCGTTGTCCCCGCTATAAGCCGCCACCCGAACCCGACCCGACTTCACCTCGCGCAGCAGCGCCTCCACCACCCCACTCCCCCTCAAAACATCCACCGGACACGAATGCAGATGAACAATATCCAAGTAATCCGTCCGCAATTTACGCAGCGCCTCCGTGACCCCCGCCGGAATAATCTCCGCCGTCCAATCGGCAATCCCTTCAACGCCATAACCGATTTTCGTCGAAAGAATCACCTCGCGCCGACGCGACCCCAGTGCCCGACCGATACGCTCCTCGCTCCGGTCATAGCTTCGCGCCGTGTCCACCAGATTGATGCCCAGATCAAGCGCGCGATGCAAAACTCGAGCGGCCTCTGCGTCGCTGATCTCATCACCGCCGATATGTCCGCCCCCGAAACCCATCACGGACACTCGCAATCCCGTGGCGCCAAACGCGCGCTGCTCAATGCTGGTCATCCGCCCCTTATCGGCCTTGCCTCCACACCAGACAAGGAACAAAAGGGGTCAGTCCGCACATAGTAACATTTTTACCGCAGCCCCTGTCCGGCCATTGTGCCGCGTGCTCAACCGGGCGACGTCCGCCGGGGAGGCCGTGGTCGGCGCAAGAAGCACGGAGGGCGGAGTTGTTACTATGTGCGGACTGACCCCTTTGGGACTTTGGCTGGGGGAGTTGCGCGGAGGATAAAGATGGTCTACGTTCTATATATCAAGCAAACGTTTCATATGAAATACGATCCGACATCAACGAAGGGGCTGAGCCGGTGGGCCTGTGTCGTGGCTTGTTCGATCCTCCTCGCTCCCGTCCTCACACTTCACGCCGCCACAACAGACACCGCCGAAGTTGAAGCTGCATGGCGTCTCCTCGACTACATCGCCATTGACTATGCCGGCTCCGTCAACGACGGCGAAGTGATCAGTCCAACCGAATTTGCCGAGCAGGTTGAATTCTCCGCCGTCATAGCGGAAAAACTCAAGGCCCTGGCGCCTACGCCCGCGCAAAAGGAATTGCTCGAAAAAGCCGAACAACTTCAACGCTTGATCGCCCATCACGCCGAACCCAACAAAGTATCCGCTATCGCGCACAATCTGGCCGATGGATTACTCGCGGCCTATCCAATTCCGCTCGCCCCGGCGACCCCGCCAGACCTCGTGAGGGGTACAAATCTCTTTGAAGCTAACTGCGCCGCATGTCACGGCACAGCGGGTGACGGACTCGGGCCTGCCATCCAAGGCCTGGAAGTCCCGCCCATCGCCTTCACCGACGCCGCGCGCGCACGGCAACGCAGCCTTTTGGGCCTTTACCAAGTCATCTCACAGGGCCTCGATGGAACCGCGATGCGACGCTACGACTATCTACCGACCCGTGATCGCTGGGCCCTCGCGTTTTATGTCGGACAATTCGCCTTCCCCTCGTCCATGGCAGAAGGGAAATTGCTCTGGTCCAAGAGCCCCGCGCTCCACAATGAAATTCCCGACCTCAAGACTCTCGTCACGCTGACTCCCGCTGCGCTGGCTGAACGAGTCGGCGAAGAGCGCGCCAACGCGCTCACTGCGTATCTCCGCAGCAACCCCGCCGTGTTCCAACCAGCGCCCAGCCCTCTCGCCCTAGCGCGCAGCCACCTCTCTGAAAGTTTGTCCGCGTATCAAGCGGGCGATCGCGCTAAAGCAGCCGCGCTGGCTCTCTCCGCCTATCTCGACGGCTTCGAACCCCTCGAACCAACCCTCGCCACGCGAAACAACAAGCTGATGACCCGCATCGAGGGCGCGATGGGCGAATATCGCAGCGCCATTCAACGCGGCGCAGATGCCGGCACGTTGAGCGACCGCTCGCAACAGGTTGAAGGACTGCTCGCAGAAGCGGAGAACGTTCTCGCAGCAGCTTCCGGCAGTCCCGTCTCAACCCTCATCGGTGCGGCAACCATCCTTCTCCGCGAAGGACTCGAAGCCCTCCTCATCGTCGTTGCCATGCTCGCTTTCCTCCGGCAGGCCGGTCAGGAAAAGGCCGCGCCATACGTTCACGCCGGTTGGGTCGGCGCGCTCGTTGCAGGCCTGCTCACATGGGCTGCCGCAACCTGGTTCATCCGCATCAGCGGCGCAAGCCGCGAACTCACCGAAGGTTTCGGATCCGTTCTTGCCGCGCTCGTCCTGGTCTTCGTCGGAATCTGGATGCACGGCAAATCGCGCGCCGACCAATGGCAACGCTACATCCGGGAGCGCACAGCCAAGGCGCTTTCCGGCCGCTCCGCTTGGTTTCTCTTCGGCCTCGCCTTCGTCGTCGTCTATCGCGAGGTTTTCGAAACGATTCTATTCTTCGTCGCGCTCTGGGCCGAAGGCAACGGCGGAGCGCTTCTGGCCGGCGCCGCAAGCGCAACACTCCTGCTCGCCGCCATCGCATGGATGTTCCTCCGCTACAGCCGTTCGCTCCCCATCGGAAAATTCTTCAGCTATAGCTCCTGGCTTATGGCTGCTCTCGCCATCATCCTTGCCGGCAAAGGCATCTCCGCTCTCCAAGAAGCCGGCTTCGTGGGCGTCACGATTCTCCATGACGTCCCGCGCAGCGCGTTTCTTGGATTCTATCCCACCACTCAAACCATCATCGCGCAGGCTCTCGTCGCCATCGCCGTCATCATCAGCTTCAACCTCAACCGTGCCCCCGCGCATCCGCTCCCCGGCCACAACCACATCGGCCCGCGCTCCCCCAGCAACATCTCCACCTCGAAGTAGCCTGCAGCAAACCACCGCACGGACGGCAGAAATCCTGAAAACCTCCTCTGGCGACAGAGCGCCGGAGTTACAGAACGGCTCGATGCCAAATCCCCGATATTTTTCCCTGAAAATTCACGGCCCGGAAATTCGATAAAACCGCGAGGATAGGTTGGTTGAAGACAAGTCCATCAGCGTAACAGCCGCATTTGTCAGACTTGTGCTCTGAAGAAGCACCCACGGCCCGCGGAAGATATTGGTCGTGGTTTCAAGCGCTACAGGAATCGTCAGGGTTCCGGTCACCGTACAGGAAACAATCCCCGCATCCGTCTTCATGGACGAAAGCGTGGGGTTCCAGAGTTTGGCAGGATAACCGGCAAAAGGATCGGCCCATCCGGTACGGCCGGGCATGTAATAAAGGGTGACGGCGGGCGAATTTGCAAAGGCGTCGGTTACAGTCGGGGCGTTACCGAGAAAATAGACGTTGCTCAAACTCCCGATAAAGTCGAAGGCGTGGGGCGCGATGTTGGTTATGCTTTCAGGTAACACTACACGGGAAAGAGCGGTTAAAGAGAAGGCATCTTCCTCAATGGTCTCCACGCCGTTGCCGAGGACGAGGGTCTCCAACGAAGGGGAATAAGCAAAGGCTCCCGATCCGATTTCTCTGACGCTGTTGGGGATCGCAACAGTTGTCAGTCCAGTGCTGCGAAACGCATCACTGCCAATGGAAACCACACTGCCGCCGATGGTGAGGTCGGTTAGGTTGTCGCATAGCCTGAAAGCCGAGTTGCCGATGTTGGTGACTCCGTTGCCGATCGTGACACTGGCGAGGTTTGTGCATTGGCTGAAGGCATAGTCACCGATCGTGATGACGCTATCAGGAATGGTAACGCTGCTCAGACTACCACACCTCCAAAATGCGTCGTCTCCTATGAAGAGCAAGTCTTGATTGAATGAGATGGCCGGCAAGGCGGCGCAGCCCCGAAATGCACTATTGCCGATGCTTTGGAGGTTGGGCGGGAGTGCGACATCGGTCAGGCTTTCGCAGGTCGCGAAGGCGTAGTCTTCGATATGGGCGACCTGACTGCCGAGGTAAGCGACCGTCATATTCGTGCATAGCGAAAACGCATACTGACCGATATTGGTGACGCTGTCAGGGATGGTTACCTTGAGCATGTTGGTGTTTGCTGCAAACGCATACGCGCCAATTCGGGTCACGGGTTTGCCGATGATTGTATCGGGAATGGATAAGTTCCCCACCGTTCCGGTGTAGTTGATTAGTTCAATCGCGCCCGCATCCTCGTTGTATTCGAAGTCGCCGTCCCATGCGGCGTTCACCCGGATGCCCAGACCAATAAACAGCAACCCAATTATTACTCCCGCCAGTCTACTCATCATGCCTCCTCAGTACTTTTGCGACACAACAGAAACAGCAAGCCAAACGGACCGGCTCACATCTTGAGCACCCAGCGCCGTATGAAGTCCTTGCCAGCTACTGTCGCATTATAGCGAGGCTATTCTCTTTTGCCAGCATCAACGCGCGCTGACGACTCCGAGCTTTGCCCCGAGGGGTCTGCGATCTGCCCGTTCTTTTCCACTACTGATCTTGTTTTTACTCGATTTTCCGCGGACATTCTGGTCACTCTGCTTCAAGCAAATTGAGGAGAACACATCATGAGCGACACCTGGCTTCCGACCTTGATCACAAAAACTCCGCAAGAGGGATTTGAGCTCGCGATCACGCTCAGCCGACGCGGCGTGAAATACACGCAGCCCAATCCGGAAATCCTGCACAAACTCCGCCCCGAATATGCAGAGGACGCCAGCGCCCTGACCGCCGCCTCGCAGGTCATCGCGATCAACTTTCATACGGTCGCCGCCGCCAACAACTACTGGCGCAAGTAGGCGCTCCACCGGAGACCCTGCTCCGCCCCGCCCCGGCAACGAACCGCTGGAGTTACACCGCGGAGGGCGAAGTCTGACGTTGAAGAATGAGGCGAATGGCTTCGGACGCGGCGATAAAGCCAAAAACGCCGGTGACGTGCGTGATGGAGCCGAGACGCCCTTCGCAATTCAACCGCCCATCTCCCTCCGCCTGACAGCCGTCGGGCGCGAGGATCGGTTCGGTGGAAAAAACGCAAGGCACACCAAATTTGCGCTTCCCGCGCGGAAAGCCCAACCGCTGGCGCAGGAGTTTTCGAACGTGCGTCAACAGCGGATCGTCGCGGGTCTCGGAAAGATCCGCCACTTCAATTCGCCCGGGGTCCAATTTTCCTCCGGCGCCACCGCAGGTGACCACCGGAATCCCGCGTTCGCGACATCCGGCAATTAGATACGCCTTCGCAGAGACACTGTCGGCGGCATCCACGGCGGCCGTGAATTTAGCCGCGAGGTGCTGCTCAACAGTGTTCTTCCTGAAAAATTCCTGAACGGCGGTCACGTTGCACTCCGGGTTGATATCGCGAACGCGATCGGCCAGCGCCGCGACTTTCGGACGTCCGACCTGGCTCCCCAAAGCGTGCGCCTGCCGATTGATGTTGGACACGCAAACGTCATCGCCATCGAGCAGCGTCATGGCGCCCACGGCAGACCGGGCAAGCGCTTCGGCGGTCCACGAACCCACTCCACCAACACCGACAACAAGCACGTGCGCGGCGCGAAGCCTCGCGAGACCCTCGTCCCCATAGAGCCGCCGGATTCCGGCAAAGGCGGTCACGGCGAATCCGACCTCCACCGCCAAAGCCATTTGCAGGCAAGCGTGCGATGCGGGCGCCACGCTTCGGCAATTTTCGCGATTCGCTTTTTGAGCGCGCGACCTTCGGACCGAAGCCCGTAGAGCTTCTTCATGGACATCTGAATGCCCAGATCGTCGGCTGGAAAAACATCGGGGCGGTCCAGATCAAACATCAAAATCATTTCAACCGTCCACCGCCCCACACCGCGAATGGCGGTAAGATGTCGAATAACAGCCTCGTCCGCCATGCCTTGGATGCGTTGAGCATCAAGTCCGCCGCTGCGCGCAAATTCCGCCACGCTCTGGAGATAGCCGATCTTCTGCCGAGAGACGCCCGCGCCGCGCAACTTGGCTTCGGTCATTCGAAGCAGGCGGGCGGGGTCGGGATAACGGGCCGGGAAAAGATCAAGCAGCCGTTGGTGAATGGTGTTGGCAGCCTTGACGGAAAGCTGTTGTGAAATTATGGATTCGATCAATCCGGCGTAGAGATCAACGGCCTGCGGCCGGCGAAAGGGCTCGCCGCCGGTGATGATCGCCGCCAAGCGCGGGTCGCGAGCGGCGAGTTCGCGTTCAATGGCGGTGCGCGTTTTCAACCGTGTGCGGCGGTCTGATCTTCCAGCCGCTGCGCAATGCGCACAAGTTCCGCGAGGGATTGCGCGCCCATTTTTTGCATGACCTGGGCGCGATGCGCTTTGACGGTTCGCTCGGAAGCCCCGAGTTTGTCCGCCACTTCTTTATTCATCAACCCGATGACCACCAGTTGAAAGACCTCGCGCTCCCGATCCGTCAAGGCCTCCAACTGCGCGCGCGAGCGAGCGAGGCCCTCCGCATCCTGCCGGCCCTGCAACTCCGCGTTCAGCGCGCGCTGGACTGCGCTCAGCAGTTCCGCCCCCCGGACGGGCTTGGTTAGAAAATCCACCGCGCCGAATTTAATGGCTTGCACGCAGGTCGGAATTTCGGCGTGGCCGGTGATGAAGACGATGGGAAAAGCTTTACCGCGCCGGCGCAATTCCTGCTGAAGGTCCAATCCGCTCGCCGCCGGCAGCCGAATGTCGAGCACCAGACAGCCGGGCGCCAGCCCATCGAGATCTCCGAGAAAGCGTTCTGCGGAGTCAAACACGTGAACCGGCCGACCGGCGTCCGCCAGAATCCGCCGGAGCATTTTCTGATACGTCGCATCGTCTTCGACTAAATATATGTGTTGTTGCGCATCAACCATTTTGTTGAAACCTCGAACTAGGCTTACCGTCTCGCGCGGCGGGAGTCGAGCAGAAGCATAGGCCTGATTGCGAAATTCGTTAAGGCCGAACCGCAAATCGTTCGCCGCTCGTTTCATGGCCCAGTTGGTCGCGCGCGCGAACATAGATGTCATATTTACCCGGCCACGGCAGTTCGATGGCCGAAGTGTAGTCGCGATAGGATTCGAGATCATCGAGATAGCCCGCTTCAAGTTGCGCGACGGGATTCCGCACGAGCAACCCGCGCCGCACAATGCGATAGCGCAGACTCACGACGCCGCTGTCGTCTTGCGCCTTCAACGTCACGAGCAGCTTGCCGATCTCGGACAAGTCGGTCGTCTCGATGGAAATCGCCGGCGGCGCATCATCAATGATGAAACTCGCCTGGCGCGAAGGCCCCGCGAGGCCGCCGGCATCCAGCGGGCGAATGACGACCTGTTGCGCGCCGGGCTTTCTAAATTTCAAAATCCCATCGAACGGCTCAAACGGGCCGCCGTTGATACTGGCCTCGAGGCGCTCCACGCTCGTGTCCGCCCGCGTCGGGCGCGCAATCACCGCATAGCCCGGCAACGCCGCCGTGCGATCTCCGAGCGCGACCGATGCGCCGCTGAATTGAAGGTCGAGGTCAAAGTTTCGCGCCACGCGAAACGTGACGGACGAACTCCAAAACCTTCCAACTCGTTTCCATCGCGCGAGAGCACATGCCAGAAATAGGCGCCGTCATCCAACGAAGGCGCGCGCCACGTCGTGCGCGATGTCAGCTCATTCGCCACGATCTCGTGGAATTCCCCGTCGCGCGCGATTTCCATCCGATAATCCGACGGGCGCGATCCCGATCCCGGACCCCATGTGAAGCGCGGCGCGGGGTTCGCCGTGACCGGCGGCACATTCCAATCGGCCGCCAGGACCGGCGCGGGCAGCAGCGCCACCGGCGCGCCGGGCGCGCGCCCCGGCTTGACGACCAGACCCAGTCCGGCGGCGAGGTCCTGCTTCACCTTTCGCGCGCCGACCACGACCTGGCCTTTGTCCACCATGACGCGCGTGTAATCTTCGCCATCGTTCGCGGCGCGCAAAACCGTTCCGCGAATCGCGATCGCAGATCCGCCGCTCTTGATGTTGAATTCTGAATCGTCCGTCTGCTTCGGCTTGATGCGTCCGACGATGTTGCCCGTGAGCAGCCGAATCACCATGCGCATGCGTCCGCGGCGAATGTCTTCCTGCATGGCTTCGAGCGACACTTCGGAATTCTCGTTGATCGTGATGCGGCTGCCATCCGGCAACTCGACCTCCGCCCGCGATTGCGCCGCCGCGCGAACGCGCTGTTGCACGGCCAACTCCGCCCCCTCGGCAACGGGCTTCCACTTGCCGTCGGAATCCGTTGCCTCCACGACGCCAAACACCACGCGAACGGCGGCGTTGCGCTGCACCTTCGCCCGCTCCTCGGCCAAAGCGGATGCGATGCGCGCCTGCTCGATCGCCACGCGCGCCTGCGCGCGCGCCCGATCGTAGGCGGTGTCGGCAAAGGATTGTTCGGCCATCTTGTACGACGCCGCGGCCGCATCCATCTGCGGGCCGGCGAGCCGGTCCGCGCTGTTCGTCAACGCGGAGAGCATGGCCTCCGACGCGCGCGCCAGCAGATCAATGGCCTCGGCGCGTTCGGGACCGGGAATCGCCAGAACGGCGCCGGGCAGGGCGGTGGCGGGATTTACAAGGCCGCTGAAGCGAAGCAACTCCGGCGCGAGCGCGGCATCGCCAAGAAACCGCGCAGCCACCCCGGCGACCGTGTCGGTGGCGGACAGCACATAAACTTGTTTGGGCGGCGGCGCCGGGGAGTCGGCTTCTTCGCCAATGCACGCTCCGGCGAAAACCAACAAAGAAACGACCCCGACACCCACAGAGCATCTCTTCATAAATCTTCCTCTACGAATTCGTTTCCTCGCCCTCGGACACAAACGGCAACGTCAGGATCACCATAACGCCATCGCCATACGCGGGCCAAGGCGATTCAACGCGAATGTCGCCCTGGTGCGCATCCATCACCATCTTGCAAAAGGTTAGTCCAATTCCCGAAGATGGAAAGTTCGCAAGGGTCGCGCGCTTCCCGCCCGCTTGAAATGCCTGAAACAATTTGGCCTGCTGTTCGGGCGCGATCGGCGAACCGCGATTCCCGATCAAAAACTCCAGCGTCTTGCCCGCGCGACGGACGGCAATATCAATGTTCGATCCGTCTTCGGCGTATTTGATCGCGTTCCACACAAGGTTTTCGAGCACGCGCTGCAAGAGCGCCGCGTCCGCGCGTAGCGTCACGCCGTCGCAGTCGTTCAAACACAGCACAATGCGGTGGCGGTTTCGAAGCGCCACCCGATCATACAGCGCCATCATCTCGTCGAGCAGCAGTCTAGGACTCACACGCGCCTGCCGCGCGGGCAAATGGCCGGCCTCCATTTTGTGCACATCGAGCAGCGCGTTGATTTCCGAAAGAAGCCTCAACCCCGCAGTTTCAATCGCGGTCAGCCCATCGGCGCATGCATCCGGGTCCTCCGGATATCGCTGGATGAGGTCCACGCCGAGCATCAACGGGCCGAGATGGTTCCGCATGTCGTGAACAAGCATTCGCGTAAACTCGTTGCGCGCCCGGTCCAAGGTTTCCAGCCGGGCGCGCCGCGTGCGATCCGCGCGCCAGAAGAAAGAGGCGAGAACGCCGGAAACGAGAGTGGGCGCGAGCAGCGGGCCCATCACCGGCAACATCACGCGCGTGTGAATCGCCACCACCAGCGCGGCCAAAACATAAAGGACGCCCACGAGAATCGCGCCGGGCAATAGGAGCGACGGACGCTCCATCGCCGAGGCCGCCGGCAAGAGCGCTAAAAGGGCGATCAACAGCCACGCCACGACGGCAGGCGGCTCGACAATGCTCACTCCGTTCAGAAGATTGTCCGTCACCGTGGCCAAAATTTCCACGCCGGCGGTCTGGGTGGAAAGCGAGGTCACCTTCTTATCATCCAGCAGACCGGTGGCCAGTGACCCGACAAAAACAATTTTTCCCGCGAGCGCATCGCGGCGCACATAAGGCGCTTCGCCAGCCACCTCGGCCTGCCACGAAGCCACGATATCCGCGAACGAATAGGTCTTGAACGGCGCGCGGCTCGGGCAAAAGCGAAACTGCCCCTGCCGGTCCATCGGAGCCGGAGTCAACGCGCTTCCCATTCGCAACCTCCCCCGTTCATCCACCGACGCATCGGACGCCCTCAGCCCTGAAAATTTCAACGCCGCGACGAGCGAGAGGGAGGGAAAGACCGACTCGCCGTAGCGGGCGACGATTGGGAATTGGCGAATCACGCCATCTTCATCAAAGGCGGGATTCACATGTCCGACGCCATCGCTCGATTGAAGAATCGGCAGCGCAGGCGCCACCACGCCACGCCCCCGGCCAATCGCCTCGATGCGATCCCTCCACGAGTTCCATTCAAACTGTTTCAATTCCGGCGACGGATCGGACGGGGAGGCCGACGACAGATAGATGGCGTTAATGACATTAGTAAATTCGTTCAGCGAGCGAATGAAGAGCCGGTCGCTCTCCGCATATCGCAAATCCCGCTCCGGGAAAAGCACGTCAAACGCAACCACGCTCGCGGCATCGCAATAGTCAAGAATGGAGGCGAAAATCGCGCGCGGCCACGGCCAACGCCCCAACGACGGCTCCATGCGCGACACGCTTTCTTCATCAATCGCGAGAATGACAATTCTCGGATCGGGAGCCTGGCGGTCTGCGATCAGCCGCACTCGCACATCGTAGAGCGCTTGCTCCACGCGGCGAATAAATGACGTGCCGGCCAACTGGTGCGCCAGGAGCAACCCGAACAGCGCAACCAGCAAGCGAAAATGCAGTCGCGCGCAAACGGGCGAAGGATTATCTCTCCCGACGTCCATACTTCAAACCTCCTCAACGCCGTGATTGATCGGGCATACGGCGGAGCATAGACAAACGGGCCGGATTTGCCAACGTTCGCGTAAATATAATTCAATGTTTGAAGTGGCGCATACCCGTGAACGCCATCGCAATGCCGTATTTATCGCAGGCCGCGACCACTTCTTCGTCTTTCTTTGATCCGCCGGGCTGGATCATGAACTGAATTCCCGCCTCGGCGGCGCTATCCACATTGTCGGCAAAAGGGAAAAAAGCATCGGAGACCAGCACGCATTCCCGCAGAATCTCGTCGCGAAATTCTTTGCGCGATTTTCCGTAAGGTTGCTGCGTGTCGAAAAGGAGATTGATGTTCTCCTCGGCTTTGGGCACGGCGAGTTTGCGGAGCGCATCCACGCGGTTCGGCTGGCCCGCGCCCATGCCCAGCAACATGAACTCGCCCGGCGCATATTCGCGCACGATCACGATCGCGTTCGACTTCACGTGCTTGGCCGCGCGCATGCCGAACTCCGCCAACCCCCGCTTTTCCTCCGGGAAGGCGGCCGCCGTCGGATTCATCCAGTGGGCCGACACCTCCACATCGCGGTCCTGCGCCAAAAGCCCGCCGTTGATCTGTTTGATCTCGGTCGCCTTCGCGGCCCGCGCCAGCGGCTTGTGCAGCTTCAACAGGCGGAGGTTCTTGCTCCGGTGTTTCAAAAAGTCCAGCGCGGCGGGCTCGTAGTCCGGCGCAATGAACACTTCAACAAACCGCCCGGCCAGCAGCCGCGCCGTATCCACATCCACCCGTTCGGTCACCGCGATCACGCTTCCGAAGGCGGAGACGGGATCGCCCGCCCACGCCGCTTCAAACGCCTCCGCGAGGTTGCGACCGGTGGCAAATCCGCAAGGATTCGTATGTTTTATGATCGCCACGGCAGGGCGTCCGGCGAGTTCGCGCGCGGCCTCCAGCGCGGCGTCGGCGTCCACATAATTATTATATGACATTTCCTTCCCGTGCAGCACCTCGGCCCACGCCACGCACGCCTCCGCGCCTCGCGAGTCGCGATAGAACACCGCGTCCTGATGCGGATTCTCGCCATACCGCAAGCGCTCGCCAACGCCGTAGGCAAGCGCCAACGGCGGCGCGGCGTTCGAGCCGGACTGACGCGCCAGATAGCCCGCGATGGCCGCGTCATACAACGCCTGCCGTGCAAAAACTTTTTGGGCCAATTCGAGCCGGAGCGCATCCGAAGTTTCCCCTTCGCGCTCGCGAAATTCGGCCAGCACGCGGGCATAATCCGCCGGATCGGCAACCACCGTGACAAACTTGTGGTTCTTCGCCGCGGCCCGCAACATCGTCGGGCCGCCGATGTCTATATTTTCCACCGCCTCTTCAAAGGCCACATCCGGACGGGCAATGGCCTCTTCAAACGGATAGAGATTCACGCACACCAGATCAATCCACTCCAGCCCGTGCTGCTTCATCGTCGCCGCGTGCCCCGCGTGATCGCGCAGCGCGAGCAGCCCGGCGTGGATGCGCGGATGCAGCGTCTTGACCCGGCCGTCGAGCATTTCTGGAAAACCGGTGAATTCCGAAACATCTTTGACCGCGATCCCCGCCTCGCGCAGCGCCTTGGCCGTTCCGCCGGTCGAAAGAATCTCCACGCCGGCGTCCGCCAGCGCGCGCGCGAAATCCACGACGCCCGTTTTATTCGATACGCTGAAAAGCGCCCGCCGAATCTTGCTCATGGTGTGTTCACTTCAATCCCACTTCTTTGAACGTGCGCTCCACGTCCCGAAAGTGGGTGTTCAGATTAAAAACTCTTTCCAGCTCCCGCGGTTTGACCGCGGCGACGACCTCCGCGTCCGCCTGCAGCAACTCCTTCAACGGCTGCTGCGTTTCCCAACACTTCATCGCGTTGCGCTGCACGATCGCATAGGCCCGCTCGCGCGTCAGCCCCTTCTCCGTGAGCAGCAAGAGCGCTTGCTGGGAGTGAATCAGCCCGCGCGTCAACTCAAGATTTCTTCGCATGTTTTCGGGATGGACCGTCATCGTGCGGACGAGCCATTCGAGTTTGTGCAGCATGTAGTCGAGCGCGATGGTGGCATCCGGAAGCGCCACGCGCTCGACGGAGGAATGCGAAATGTCGCGCTCGTGCCAGAGAGCGACGTTTTCCATCCCCGCCACGGCGTAGCCGCGCAGGAGGCGCGCCAGACCGGACAAGCGTTCGCCGATGATCGGGTTTCGCTTGTGCGGCATCGCCGACGACCCCTTTTGGCCTTCGGCGAAGTGTTCCTCCACCTCCCGCACCTCCGTGCGTTGGAGATGGCGGAATTCAGTGGCCCACCGGTCCACGGACGAGCCGACCAGCGCGAGGGCGTTGAGATACTCGGCGTGCCGATCGCGCTGGAGAATCTGTGTGGAGATCGCCGCCGGTCGCAATCCGAGTTTCGCGCAGACATATTTTTCAACAAAGGGATCGAGATGGGCGTGTGTCCCCACGGCGCCGGAAAGCTGGCCCACGCGAACGATTTCGCGCGCGGCGTCGAGCCGCTTCTGGGCCCGCCCGAACTCGTCATACATGAGCGCCATTTTCAATCCGAACGTGATCGGCTCGGCGTGGACGCCGTGCGAGCGCCCAATCATCGGCGTGAACTTGTGCTTCCGCGCCTGCGCGGCGGCGGCCTTGCGCACCGCTTCGATTTTCGCCCCGAGCAAATCCGCCGCCTGCACCATCTGAACGGCCAGCGCCGTATCCAGCACATCGGAACTCGTCATGCCTTTATGAATAAAGCGGGAGGACGGGCCGACATGCTCCGCAACATTGGTGAGAAAGGCGATGACATCGTGATTCACCTTGCGCTCGATGGCCTCGATGCGCCGCGCGCTGAATTTGGCGCGCTTCTGGATTCGCGCGAGGTCCGCGCGCGGAATCTGACCGAGTTTGTGCAGGGCCTCGCAGGCCAGCACTTCGATCTTCAACCAGATCCCGAATTTGTTTTCGTCGGTCCAAATCCGGCCCATTTCGGGCCGGGTATAGCGAGCAATCATGGTGTGCGCGATCCCGTGAAAGCGCGCACGCTACCAAAAATTGCCCCGCTTCAAACATGAAAATGCGCCCAAGCTTTTTCGCGTCTTGAACCTGCTTTTTTCGCGGTCTTCGGTTAATCTTCACCCGTGACTCGCCGCCTGCTTTTCGCCATCGGTCTCTTGGCCGCCGCTTCCAACGGTTGGAGCGACGCCTGGTCGCTCTGGACCAACGGCGCGCTGCGCGGCGCGAACATCTATCAGCGCCGCGTCTATCCCTCGCTCGATGGCGGCGAGTTTCTGGGACCCGGCCCCGTTGGCCCGCCCTATACCCAGGCCGACTTCAACGCGCTCGCCGCGCTCGGCGCGAACTACGTCAACCTCTCCCACCCCGGCCTCTTCGCCGAGGCGCCGCCCTACGCGCTCGACACGGGCGCGCAAAGCAATCTCGACGCCCTCATTGCGCTCGCGGACAACGCGGGATTAAAGGTCGTGATTTCGTTTCGCACCGGCCCCGGCCGCAGCGAGTTCTCCATCCTGCGCGACGGCGCGGGCGATTGGTTCCCCGCCGCGCTCGTCAACGACGCCATCTGGACCAACGCCGCCGCGCAAAATGCCTGGACCAACATGTGGAAATACACCGCCGCGCGGTACGCATCGCACTCGAACGTCGTCGGATTCGATCTGATGGTCGAGCCGAACGCCGATGACGCGATCGCCAAAACGTACGATCCGGTCACCTTCTATCAAAACCACGCCGGCACGCTGCTTGACTGGAACCAGCTCCACCCGAAAATTTCCACCGCCATTCGATCCGTGAACACCAACACCCCCATCATCATCGGCGGCGAAGATTACAGTTCGCTCGCGTGGATGCCGTGGCTGCGCACGAACGGAAGCGCCCGCGTGGTCTATGCCGCGCACCAATACGCGCCCGACGCCTACACCCATCAAAGCGGGAGCGCCATCGCATATCCGGGCGTTTTCGACGCCGACGACAACGGCCACAACGTGACCGTGGATCGCGCGTGGCTCGCGGCGCGCTTTCAAATCGCGGCGAATTTTCGCGCGCAACATCACGTGCCCGTCGCCATCAACGAATTCGGTTTGGAACGGTGGGCGCCGGGCGCGGCGCAGTTCCTCGACGACAGCATGGGCCTCATGCGAAGCCTCGGCCTGTCTCAAGCGATCTGGATGTGGCACGCCTCGTGGCCGGCCTACAACCCGGCCGACGACGACTTCAACTTCATGCACGGCACAAATCGCGCCGCGCACACCGACCAGCCCGACAACCCGCTGCTCCGCATCATCCGCAAACACTGGCGCGCCGAAAAATCGCGCGCGGCGGTGGACTTCGATGGCGATGGCGCGAGCGACTTCGGCGTGTTCCACCCCGCATCGGGCAACTGGTTTCTCCTGCGCTCCGCGCTCGGCGGCTTTGTTCAAAACTGGGGCTGGAACGCGGTGACGCCCGTGCCCGCCGATTTTGACGGCGATGGAAAAACAGACATCGCTGTTTTTCATCCCGCCGCCGGAAACTGGTACATCCTGAAAAGCTCAACCGGCGAATTCATTTTTCAGAATTGGGGATGGGCTGACGTGCGCCCCGTTCCCGCGGATTACGACGGCGACGGGAAAGCGGACCTCGCGGTCTATCATCCGGCCACGGGCGATTGGTACATCCGCCAAAGCTCGAACGGCGCGCTGGCGAAATTGAATTGGGGCTGGAGCGCCGCGAAGCCCGTCCCCGCCGATTACACGGGAGACGGCAAGGCGGATCTCGCCGTTTATTTCGCCGGCACGGGAATGTGGTATGTGCGCCGAAGCGAAGACGGACAACTGCGCCAAACGCAATTCGGCGGACCCGGCTTCGCCCCCGTGCCCGCCGACTACGACGGCGACGGGAGAACGGACCTCGCCGTCTGGGAAGCCGCCAAAGCCATTTGGTACATCGCGCCCTCCGGCGGCGGGCCTGTGCGCGTTGTCGCCGCGGGGGCAAAAGGAAAAATGGCCGCGCCCGGCGATTATGACGGCGACGGGCGCGCGGACCCCTGCACCTTCGATCCGGGAAAAAACAATTGGGCATTCCTCTCCAGCGCGTCCGGAACATCCCGCGCGCAGACCTGGGGATTGCCGGGCGCGCTGCCCATTCGCAGCGCGGCGATTCCCTGACCGGTCGCCGCAATCGGGGAAAACACGATAAATGGACTGGCAGCGTTCCCTCTTGCATCCCTGCCTTGCTTCGCTAGATTGGCCAGAACTTTTGGAGGAAGTTATGGCCGCTAAAGCACAGAAACTCGTCGGAAACATGCTCATCGCGCAGAGCGGTGGGCCCACCGTCGTCATTAACCAGAGCCTCGTCGGCGCGGTTCTCGAAGCGAAAAAACGCAAAGAGATCAAAAAAATCTACGGATCGCTCCACGGTCTCAAAGGCATCCTTGAAGAGAACCTTGTGGACCTTGGCAAAGAATCCAAGGCCACGCTGGAACTCGTCGCCCAAACCCCCTCCTCGGCGCTCGGCTCCGTCCGCAAAAAGCCGACACCCGAAGATTGCCGCAAAGTTTTTCAAGTCCTTCAGAAGTACAACGTCCGCTACTTTTTCTACATCGGCGGCAACGACTCCGCAGAAACGACCCACATCATCAACGAAGAAGCGATCAAAGAGGGTTATGAATTTCGCTGCTTCCACATCTGCAAGACGATTGACAACGACTTGCGCGAAAACGACCACACGCCCGGCTTCGGCAGCGCGGCCAAGTTCGTCGCGCAGGCGTTCATGGGCGACAATCTCGACAACCGCGCCCTACCCGGCGTGAAGGTCAACATCATCATGGGCCGCCACGCAGGATTCCTCACCGCCGCCGCCGCCCTCGCCCGCCAATATCCGGATGACGGCCCCCACCTCATCTACCTCCCCGAGCGGCCATTCTCGATGGAGCAATTTGTCGTGGACGTCAAGCGCGTCTACGCAGACCTCGGACGCTGTGTTATCGCGGTGTCCGAAGGCATCGCGGATGAAAAGGGCGAGGCCATCGCCAGCAAGTTCATCAAGGAAGTGGACAGCCACGGCAACGTGCAGCTCTCCGGCAGCGGCGCGCTCGGCGACGTGCTGGCGAAAGAAATCAAAGAAAAGGCCGACATCTCGCGCGTCCGCGCGGACACGTTTGGTTATCTCCAGCGCTCCTTCGTCGGCGTCGCTTCGACCGTGGACCAAAAGGAGGCGCGTCAGGCCGGCGCCGCGGCGGTCCAGTTCGCCACCGGCGGCAAGTTCAAGAGCGGCAGCACCGCGATCAAACGCAAGCCCGGCAAGAATTACAAAGTTTGGATTGAGCGCACCGAGTTGAAGAATGTGGCCAAGGAAACGCGCCACATGCCCGACAACTTCATCGCCTCATCCAACAACGACGTGACGAAGGCGTTCATTGAATACGTCAAACCCATCGTCGGCCCACTCCCAAAGATGGGGCGGCTCAAAGCCATCAAAGTGCCGAAGAAATAGAGCATCGGGCTGTTGAATCGTAAAAGGGGCGCGCCGCTCGGCGCGCCTTTTTTTTGCCCTTCGACCCCGCCTCCTCGACTTGATCACGGTTCCTCCTTATCACCCTTCGCCCTCATCATTCGCCCCTCCGCCTTGCATGGCGCCCGGCTCGATCTCATCATTCGTTCACCGTTCGTCCGCCCAGTTCACCCTTCGCCCGCATCGTTTGCCCGCCTTCCGCCGCACATGACCCGCACTTCGCCCTCATTGCGATTTATCCTTGTCGCAATTCGACTGTAGTACGACTCACCCGTCGCTTATCCCAACTCGTCCCCACCGAGACGCCTTTACCGCAATCCGCCTCCTCCTTATCTCGCTTTCCTCATCTTTGCCTACTCATCTTTTTTTGTACGATCGTATAAAAAAAGATGAGTCACTTGGGCGAGGATGGGCGGCGGTGAGCGAGTTGATTGCGTGTTATGTCAACGTCTTTGAGCTTCGTGGCTCAGGAAACTCTTGCCATACTCAAGAAACCGGGGAGCCCATGTTATGAAGCAATCTATCTCGATAGACACCATCCACATCGCGACGGCAGTCGGGGCGATGCTGTTTTTTAGTAGCCTATCCACGCCACGCGCGTGGGGCGATGAGGCCGACTTTGTCGCGAAAGCGGAGGCGGCGTTTGAACAGAAGTCCTATTCCGACGCTCACGCTCTTTTCGAACAGGCAAAGGCTGCATCCGGATCCGCACCGTGGTTGGAGTTTCGACTGGCCGACAGCGAATGGCGAGCAGCGGCATCGGCGGAACAAGCGGACCGTTCAAAACTCGAAGCGCCTCGCGTCGCGCTCGAAAAAATGGTGCGCGACGTTCAACGCAATGAACAGCGCGACCGGACGTGGGCCGAAATTCAGGAGTCTATCGGTGATTGGTACTGGACCAGGCGCGGGGATGCGAATTGGTCAGCGGCATGGCCGTGGTATCAGCGAGCGCTCGACTGGTGGGCCGGGACAGATGACCTTGACCTCGCGCGGCAACGCTACCTCTCGATTGTGTGGCGCCTCTCGCATCCGGAGTGGGCGGATCGTTATTCCCGATACGGCAACTATGAAAACGCCTTGCCCATGGAGGTCGCCGAAAATGCCCTCCGCATCGCGCAGACGGATGAAGACAAAACTCGCGCTCATTATCTGGTCGCCTGCGGTTTGTCCCGATCACAAAGCAGCGCCCAAACGGGGCGCATCGCATCCGAATTTGAGGCCGCGCTCCAAAGCGGCAAGTCCGCTGCGTGGTATGACGACGCGTTGATGCGCTATGCGCAGTGGGCGGAACGCCAAGGGCGTGTCATCACAAACGCCGCCGGCGCGCTGGAAGTCCGCCCCGATTATGTCACAGCGCTGAATCTCTATCGCCGGTTGACGAAAGAATTCACAGAGGGCGAAACGCGCTACTACAACGAAGCCAAGGCTCAAGCCGGGACGATCGCTGAAGAATCCGTCGCCATTTTCGCCGATAACTATTTTCTGCCCGACTCCGAAATCGAATTGAATTTGTCCTGGCGCAACACCAAGCGCGTGGATGTGGCACTCTATCCCGTTCGCCTGACCACAGACGTTCAGATGCGCAAGGACACGGATTGGTTGAAGACGATTGACCTCTCCGGGAAATCCAAAGCCGCGACGCTTCAAAGAGTGACCAACGATCAGGGCGATCACCAACTCGGAAGCGAAACCATACGCCTGCCGAACAAACTGCCGATGGGCGCGTATGTCGCCGTCGCAAAATCCGGTTCAAAAGAGGCGCGCGCGTTTGTTCTCGTGACCGACACCGCCCTCATGGTCAAGATTTCGGGCGCTCAAGTCTTCGTGTGGTATTGCGATGCGATTACCGGCCGCCCAATTGATGGAGCACAACTGACGCTATGGCGACAGCCGGTATCCTCTGATAAGCCCTGGACAAAATTCACCGACATCACCGCCAGCAACGGTATCGCGAGCTTTGAGTTGCCCGACAGCGGATCGAGACAAATCTTGGTCGCGGCGGCAAAAGAGGATCGGCAAGCCATTTTTGAAAACCGGTACTATTACTGGCGCAGCAACCCGACGACACACGACTGGCGTATTTATGTCTACACCGATCGCGCGGCATATCGCCCGGGCGACCTTGTGCAATGGAAAGCAATACTGCGAAGCCGTTTCGGAAATGAAGACTACACGACACCGGCAAGCGCAAAAATTCGGTGGCATATTCTGGATCCTCAGCAAACCAAAGTTGCATCAGGCTCAGCCACACTGAATGACTTCGGCAGTATGTGGGATGAGCTCAGCCTGACAGAAAAGAATCCGCTCGGACTGTATGTGATTGTGTTCACCGACGAGCAAACCAACACACTGGGCAGCGCGACACTCTTCCGGCTCGAAGAATACAAACTTCCGGAATTCAAGGTCAGCGTCACCACGCCGGAAAAAGACGGGCGGCCGCAAATCTTTCGCCTTGGCGATACTGTCACGGCAAAAATTCGGGCGGATTACTATTTCGGCGGGCCCGTCGCCAACGCGGAGGTCAAAGTGATTGCCCGGGCAAGACCCTTTAAGCGCTGGTGGGGTGGTCCGTGGGTGTATGGCCCGGATGCATGGCTCTATCGCGATTTTCGCCCCACCCCGAATTGGTATGGCCGCGACCATACTTTCAAAGAGGAAACATTGCGCACGGATGTAAATGGTGAGGCGAGCATTTCTTTCGAAGCGCCCTGGGGCGATAGCGATCTTGAATTCGAGATTGAAGCGCGCGTCACGGATTCTTCGCGCCGCGAAATTGTTGGGTCGGGAACAGTCCGCGTAGGGCGTGACAGTTACGCCGTCAATCTGGCTCCTGAACGCCGCATCTATAAACCGAAAGACTCCGTTTCTTTCAAAGCCACAGCGAAGGATCTTAACGACCACGCGGTCGTGGCAACGGGAGTCGTCACCATCACCCGACAGCAGTGGAAGGAAATATGGATTGGCCCGGACGGCACAGAAATAGCCGGACCTGAACTGCGGGCAGCGCGCCGCGCTGCCGCCGTTTGGCCGCCGCCGGTGACAGATCTCGAGTGTCCGTGGCGTCAAAAGTTCTCCGGTTATGAAAGTGAAGTGGTCCTCACCCGGACAGTTGGATGCGATTCCAACGGCATTGCGACCTTTTCCTTCTCGCCCGAAAAAGAAGGCTATTACCTCGCGACCTGGAACAGCCCACAAGACCGCGGAGCCCCCGTCAGCGCAAATGCCGATATCTGGGTTTCAACTGATCACGCAACAGAGCTCGGTTACCGAAGCGCGGGCAACCTCGAACTTATCGTGGATAGCGACACTTTCCGCGTCGGTGAAAAAGCGCCCGTGCTTCTGATGAGCGACGTCGGCGACCGCTGGGTGCTGTTCAGCATTGAAGCAAAAGAAATGCTCGACTGGCAGGTGGCGCATTTGGACGGTACAACAAAATTTGTGCAGATTCCGGTCACCGATAGCTACGTGCCGAATATCTACCTTTCAGTGGCCGGCTTCAGCGATGGAACTTTTGACTCGGACACAAAACAAGTCATCGTGCCGCCGGAGAAGAATTACCTGAACATCGGCATCGAACCCGATCGCGCTGACTACGAACCCCGCGGCGAAGTCTCGCTGAAAATTACCGCAACTGATCACGAGAACAAACCCGTCCGCGCAGAACTCGGCCTCGCGGTATCAGACGACTCCGTGTCTTACATTCAGGAGGCTCTGGCGGGTGATCCGCGTGAGTTTTTCTACGGCGATCTACGCAGGCATTCCGTGCAAACCATGCATTCACTTTCACGCAGAAAATTCGCCCGCCTCTCAAAACCTCTCCCTGTTGAATCAGAGTCCTACTCCGATGAGATTCTGCTGGAGAAAGCCTCTGCCCCTTTAGTTATGTCTGGCATGTATGCCGGGCGCTCATCCGGAGGTCGTGACGAATTTGCAGTTTATGATCTGGCGGGTGACTCACGAAATGCAGAGATGCTCGATGCCGCATACGCGGCTCCGATGGCGGCTGAGGCAATGCCGTCTGAAGAGAGCGCCGTTACGGTCATCGTACGCACAAACTTCAGCGCGACCGCCTTCTGGAAGCCGGATGTCGTGACGGATGAAAAAGGACAGGCAGAAGTATCACTGAAATTGCCGGACTCGTTGACCACGTGGCGGACCACTGCGCGCGCGGCGACCACCGGGCATCAATTCGGAATCAGTAACATCACGTTTACCACACACCAACCACTGATGGCGCGCCTTCAAGCGCCGCGCTTCTTTGTTGTTGGCGACACCTGCACAGTTCGCGTGGTCCTCAACAACAGCACGGACAAATCGCTCCAAACCGAAGTCGCTTTCGCGATTACCGGTCTTCAGGCTGATACAACAACCCAAAGCGTGACGGTTCCGCCGAATGGCGAAGCCGTCGTAGATTGTCCCGTTGCGGCTGTTTCATCCGGCACAAGCACGGTGCGCGTCACCGCCACTTCCGGCCGCTATGCGGACGCGATGGAAAAATCGTATCCGGTGTTGGAACACGGCATCGAAAAATTCGTCGCCACTTCGACAAAACTCACTGGCGACAGCGCATCACTCACACTCAATCTGCCTGCAGAGCGGCGCGCCGGTTCCGCAACCTTTACCGTTCAAGTTGCGCCCAGCATCGCGACCACAATGCTCGACGCCCTGCCCTATCTCGCAAACTATCCGTATGGCTGCACCGAACAAACGATGAGCCGCTTCCTCCCCTCCGTCATTGCAGCAGGAACGCTGAAAAAACTCGGTCTTCCGGCTGATGCCGTTGCGAATAAACTTTTCGGCGGCGTGGAAGCCGCAACGGCCGCAAAGCGCACCAACACCCTCGACCGCCTCGATGAAATGGCGCAGGCTGGGCTGAATCGCCTCCGCGACATGCAACATGCCGACGGCGCCTGGGGCTGGTGGAAAGAGGGTGAAAGCGATCCATGGATGACGGCCTATGTGCTGTGGGGCCTCGCGCTCGCGGACAGTGCAGGACTCGATGTTCGCGACAGCGACTCCATGCGCGCGGTCGAGTGGCTGGAGAAAAAACTCGTTGAAGCCGAGGATCAACCCGATCTCCAAGCGTGGGAAGCCTTCGCCCTTTCGGCGCACAAACGACAAAGCAAGCTAACAGCCACCGCGATGGAGCGGTTGTGGGCCTCGCGAGACAAACTTAACGCCTATACTCGCGCTCTATTCCTCCTGGCCACGGTCAACTACGGCGACCCGAATCACACGGCCGCCATTCTCGCACGAAACCTTCGCGACGGCGTAATACGCGACACGCAACCGGAATCCTCGCTTCTGCCAGGCGGCTCAACCGAAGGCGAGCAAATGGGGACGGCGCATTGGGGCTCGGGCGGGTCCTGGTGGCGCTGGTCCGAAAACGGAATCGAAAGCACCGCCTTCGCGCTGAAAGCGCTCCTCGCTGTTGAACCGAACGATCAATTGGCAGATGAAGCGATGACGTGGCTCGTCCGCAACCGGCGCGGCGCGCAGTGGAACAACACGCGCGACACCGCCATCGTGCTGCTCGCCCTCGCCGACTTCATCAAGGTCCGCCACGAGGCAGCGCCGAACCTCGAATGCGAAATTGCCGTCAACGGCGCCACCATCGCCACACAGCAACTCACCTCCGCCAATGCGTTCGAAGCGCCTGGCATATTCGTCGCACCGGACTCAACTCTCGTGGATGGAACAAACATCGTCACCGTCACGCGCCGTGGCGAAGGTCCGCTCTACGTCTCCGCGTCCGCCACCTACTTCAGCCTCGAAGAACCCATTTCCGCCTCCGGACACGAAATCTTCGCGCGCCGCCAGTACTTCCGCATCACCACCCGCCCCACTCTGCTCAAAGGCGTGGCGGAAGAAATAGCTCCGCTTCAAGAAGGCGACACCCTCCAGAGTGGAGACCGCATTGAAGTCGTGCTGAACATCGAAGCAAAAAACGACTGCGAATATCTGATGTTCGAAGACCTGAAGCCTGCCGGTCTCGAAGCCGTGGATATCCGCAGCGGCGAATCACTGTACGCGCGCGAGCTGAAACCCGCTGCGCTCGATCTGAAACGCGACACCGTGGACTACACCGGCCGCACGCGGTGGATCTATCGCGAACTCCGCGATCAAAAAGTTGCGCTCTTTGCCGATAGACTGCCGCAAGGGCTCTGGGAGATTCGCTACACCCTCCGCGCGGAAACGCCCGGCGCCTTCCACGCTCTGCCCACCCTCGGCCAGGCCATGTACGTGCCGGAAATCCACTGCAACAGCTCCGAAACCCGTCTTTCCATCACGCCCTGAAACGATGAGCAGCGTCGTTGACGCGCCTTCACAACGAAGGCAGCGCCGGGAGGAGTGAGACGTGATGCTTGCGGCAAAGGCTACGCAGCTTTGCGCCTGCGTGCCGCAAGGATGCTGACAATGGACAGACCCAGATATACAAACGTCGAAGGTTCAGGAACGGTGGCAATCAGATTGTCCCAGTGAATGACATAATCAACGCCTTCTTTGGTATTGTATCCCTGCAACATAACATTCCCGATATAGTCGCTTCCAAGGGCGCCAAACTCGCGAGACAAATCACCGACTGAATACGTAAAATTCTCGTTAGAGATCTCAAGATTCAGCCTGTACCAACTATTATAACTGAATCCCGTGGGTAGACCCATATCAACATAGCCGACAGAAGGATCAAAAGCGCGAAATCGTGGATTGTCATTGTCACTGGTAAATTCGAAGACGGTGAAAGCGGACGCCACATTGGTGACACCATCTGCAAATGCCGTGCTCCAAAAGCCAGCCATCCTCCGCCCGGTCGTCTCCCACTCCTCCGGCACATACAAATCTACAGAGGCAAAGATTGCCCCGGTTCCGAGATCGAGTTTGCGTCCCTGGACATCGTAGAATGCTGTCTGGAATTGCGGTGGGCGGTTATCGGTACCGTCCGCGGATGAAACGGATAAGCGCAACCGGTAATCGCCGTCAAAGTAAACCTGCGATTCAAACCCAGCCGGAACAAACCGATCTCTGTACCAGGCCCCAGGCGCGTCAGGAGGTGCCAGGAGAATGGGATCATCAAACGTTTCGTATATATCGGCGAAAGCTCTCCCGCCCAACGGACACAAAGAAATCGAAGCAAAAAACACCAACGTAGAAATTTTCATGACAATCCCACTCCCTGATTTCACCGCCAACTGCATCGCTATATCACACGAACGAGCCATAACTGCAACCCTAACGACGATTTTTATGCCCTCAAGCCTCGCACCGCGGTGGTGGAAGCTCGGAGGGCAAGAAGCGATCTGTCCGGCTCGCTTGGAAAGCTCGCCCTACCTACTTCCCGCTCTGTTCGCGGGGTAAAAATTAGCCGCGGATGAGGGCGAGGACTTCGTCGCGGCGGCGTTCCATGTCGGCGCGGGTGCGGGCTTCGAGATTCAGGCGGCAGAGGGGTTCGGTGTTCGAAGAGCGGACGTTGAACCACCAATCCTCAAACTCGAAAGAGAGTCCATCGAGATCGAACACGCGGGCGTTTGCGCCATAGCGGGCGCGCAGTTTTTCGAGGACTTGTTTCGTGTCGGCGACTTTGGAGTTAATCTCGCCGCTGGCGACGTAGCGGCGAATGGGGCGAACAAGTTCTGAGAAAGCTTTATCGGACTGGCTGACGAGATTGGCGATGTAGAGGGCGGCGAGTGACGAGCTTTCGGTGAAGTAGTTTTGTTTGAAATAATAGTGGCCGGAAAGTTCGCCGGCGAAGATGGAGTTGGCTTCGCGCATCTGGGCTTTGATGAAGGCATGGCCGACGCGGGACATGAGCGGGTTTCCGCCATTTTCGGTGATGACTTCTTTGACGGCCCAACTGCTGCGGAGGTCATAAAAAATGGAAGCGCCTTTGTCTTTTTTCAAAATCATTTCGGCGATCAGCGCGGTGACGATATCGCTGGTGACAATCTCGCCGGTTTCATCCATGAAGCCACAGCGGTCGGCATCGCCGTCGAAGTAAATAGCGAAGTCGTATTTTCCGGCGCGGACTTTGTGGCGCAGGGCGTCCCAGGTTTCTTCGTCGAGCGGGTTTGCTTCGTGATTCGGGAAAGATCCGTCGAGTGCGTCGAAGATCGGGTCAATTTCGATATTCGGCAGACCGCGCAGGACAGCGCCTTCGGCGAGGCCCATGCCGTTGGCGTAGTCAATGGCGATGCGCAACGGGCGGCGAATATCAGCGAATTTGCGGATGTGTTGGAGGTAGGCGGGTTGGACATCTTTGGTCATGATTTTGCCGGGCGTTGCGGCAGATGGCGCGAAATTGCCCGATTGAACAATACGTTCGATGTCCTTGATGCCTGTTGCGCCACTGATGGGAATGGCCTGTTCGCGACAGAGTTTGAATCCGTTCCATTCGCCCGGATTGTGCGAGGCGGTGATCATGATGCCCGCGGCGGCGTTGAGCGAGCCGTTGGCGAAATAGGTCATGGGTGTGGAGCAAAGCCCGAGATCGAGGACCTCCACGCCAAGTTCGGTGAGGCCGCGGGCGAGATGGCGGAAGAGCGGTTCGGAGTGCGGGCGCATGTCGCGGCCGACGACGACCATTTTGGGTTTCACAAAAGTGGCGAAGGCCTTGCCGATGTTGTAGGCAAGGTTGTCGGTCAGGTCTTTGCCATAGATGCCGCGAATGTCGTAAGCTTTGAAAATACTCATGCTTTCCCTCGAAATCTTGTGGAGACGGGCCATGCTACGTCACTAGAATGACGGCGCAACACTAATGAGCCGCATTCGCCCGTATTTCTTGATTTCCGCCCTCGGTTTTCTGCTTTCGCTGCCGGGCAACAACGTCATTCCCATGATTGACCGCGACGAGTCGCGATTTTCGCAAGCGACGGTGGAGATGATCGAGCGGCATGAGTGGGTGATCCCCTACTTCAACCACGACTACCGCTTCGATAAGCCTGTGCTGACCTATTGGTTGATGCGCGGCAGTTATGCGCTCTTCGGCATCGGAGAATTCGGCGCGCGTTTTCATTCGGCCGTCGCCGCGGTGGGCGTCGGGCTCTTAATCCTCGCGATGGGCCGACGCTGGTTCAGTCCTCAAGCGGGCCTGGTCTCGGCGATCGGATGGCTGACGTGCGCGCAGGTGCAGTTCCACGGCCGCGCGGCGGTCGCCGACATGCCGATGGTATTTTGCGTGACGCTCGCGATGTGGCTGCTCGGAGAACTGCGCGACCATCCGCTCCGCATTTCCGGCGCGCGTTTCTGGATTTTTTACGCCGCGCTCGGCGTGGGCTTTCTGGCCAAAGGCCCCATCGCGCTGGCGGCGCCCCTGGTCGGAGCGCTGTTGTGGCGATGGGTGTTCTGGCGTCGCCCAATGCCGTGGTCGCAGTTGAATCTCCTTCCAGGCCTTCTGCTTGCGCTGGCGATTATGGGCGCGTGGGGTATTCCCGCCCTGATCCGAACGCACGGGCTTTTTTGGAAGACTGGAATTGGCGAACATGTCGTCGAGCGCGGCGTGCGCTCGTTCAACGCGCGAATGTTTCTCCCGATCTACTATCCGTTCTCCTCCCTCTTCAGTCTCTTCCCGTGGAGCTTTTTCGTGGTCGCCGCGTGGCGGCGCGCGCGCGAGGCTGACGAGCGCGCGCGATTCCTTGCGGCGTGGTTCATTGCGCCGTTCCTGATCTTTTCATTCTACGCCACACAACTCCCGCACTACATCATGCCCGGCTTCCCCGCGTTCTTTCTGCTGATCGGCCCCGCGTGGGAACGGATGCGGCGAAGGCGCGCGTGGCTGGCCGTCGGAGTGCTCGTGATCGCCATCGCCATTCAAGCGGCGGGCTTCTGGCTCCGCGCGCATCTTCCTGCCGTTCACCTGAAGGACCAGTTGCGCGCCATGCCGCCCAACGCGGAATTCGGCTTTTACCGCTATCGCGAGCCGAGCCTGGTGTTCTACTCCGACCGCCGATGGGAAACCCTGCACAACATGGACGAAGTGCAGGCCTTCGCCGCGCGCCCCGGCCCGCGCGTACTGGTGATGCAGGAAAGGGATAAAAAAGGAAGCTATGCGGATGAAATTGCCGCCGTGCCGACGAACGGTTTTTCGGTGGAAGCGCTCGACGGATGGAACTCTGCGCGCAGCCAGTGGATTACGCTGAAAGTTTTTGCGCGTCCTTGAATGATTTCTGTCAACCCGCCGCGCGGGAGTCTCGTAATCTATGGCTGAAGGAGGAGTTATGTCTCTTTATCGCATGCTGACCGTGTGCGCGGTGATCGCAACCGTGTGCCGCGCTGAAACCGCTGACCTGGTGGTCCGCAAAGGACCCGTCACCGAGAACACGCTCATCGGGGCCAACCAGCAACCCGAGTGGACCACGTATCGCCGATTTCCCACCACGCGCATCTACGTGCAGCAGCCGCCCGGCGCATGGGGACTCGAACAGTGGTGGCGAATGGACGACTCCGCCGGCAAAAATCCGCGGCATCGCTTCAGCACCGAACTCGAAGTCGGCATCGCGCCCCGAACGCAACTCGACATTTATCTCCACACCATCCGCACGCGCGAAAAGACGTTCTACTACAACAATCTCGCCGTGGAGCTGCGCTACGCGCTCGCCGATTGGGGCAAACTCCCGCTCAATCCCACCCTCTACGGCGAATGGAAATTCTCGGATCCCGACATGGGACCGGACGCGCTCGAGGCGAAATTGCTCCTCGGCGACGCGATCAACAACTGGCACTACGGCGTGAACTTGATTTTCGAACAGGAAGTCAGCGATGAGCGCACAAAGGAATATGCCGTCAGCCAGGCGCTGGGCTACACCATCAAAGACCGCGCATGGAGCATCGGCGAAGAATTCAAATTTGTGAACGAGACCGAAAAAGGCGGACGCGGCGAGGCGGAAAACAAATACTCCGTCGGGCCGAGCATTCAGTTCCGCCCCACCGAAGACAGCCACATTGATCTCGTGGCGCTCTTCGGGTTGAACGACGACACGGCGGACCTTGAGACCTTCCTGGTGTTCGGCTATTCGTTCGGCTCGTCCAAGAGCGGCGGACCACGCGCGCCGGTCTCCACCGTCACCGACTAAACGCTCCCTGCGACATCGCCGCGTTCTCTGCCCGCGATCTGCGGTCCACGCAGCTTGCGGGCTTTTTTTCAACACGCCACAATCAGCGCTCGCACCAATCCCGCACCGCGCGGGAAAGGTCGAGCAGGTTTTTCGGCTCGAAGTCAAAACGCAGTGACGACGCCCACGCAATTTCCGATCCTGCGCCCACGCGCCCGTGCGTGCCCTTCACCTTCGACACATTCTGGCTCACCGAAGGCGGGGGCCAGCCCCAGAACAATTCGCACGGATCGAATCCCGGTTTGCTGTGAATATCCACGTGCGTCGCAAAATCCGGCGCTTCGCGCGGATCGGCCCACCACGGATAAGCGAACCAACTCCCCTTCTCCGCCACGAGCAACAATTCGCCCGCGCGCGGATGCGACCGCTCCTCCCGCACCTCCGCGACGGGCGCGAGAACTTCACGCGCGCGGCGCGCGGCGGCGGCATCTTTGCAGAACACGTGCGCAATTTCGTGGTCCACCATCGCAAACGCCTCGCTCGAAAAAAAATCGGGATACTGCATTCCGCGCACCGCGCGCGTGCGGAGCAGCCGCGCGTCGCGCAGCAGGCGGTTGGGAAAGACGGGCGGTTTTTCAACCGCGCCGATGGCGTAATCGCCGAAGATGAGAAAGTGGTAACCGTTGGCTTCCGCCACGCCGATCAACCGGCGGAGCATCGCATAAAGTTGATCTAGCGCGCGCTCCGCCGCGCGGCTTTCGGGGCCGTGCCGTTGAAGGTCGTAGTCCAGTTGCGGGAGATAGGCGAAAAGCAAATCGGGCGCGTATTCCGGCGAGGCCATGACGGCAGAGACGGCCGCGGTGATCCACTCGCTGGACTTTCGCGACGCGAGCGGGCCCCAATAGTGCATGAGGTTGAACGATCGGCGAATTTTTTCCGAGATGCGGGCATAGAGGTCTTCGGGCTGGCTGTAGCAGTCCTGGATCATGCCGCCTTCGTGTTTGTGAATCGGACGGGGCGACAGAACAAAATCCACATCCTCGCCGAGGCTCTGCTGCCAGAACATCATGCCGGTCTTGAGTCCGCGCGCGCGCAGGCCTTTCCATATCCGCTCGCCCTCCACGAGCGACGCAGCCTGCTCCCAAAACAACGGCTTTTTCAAATCCCGAAAATAGAGTCCGTTGGAAATCATGCCGTGCTCGCGCACGGTGCCCGCCGTGCGAAACGCGGCCTGCGCGGAACAGGTCAGCGCGGGAAAAACCGCGTCGGCGCGGCGAAACGACAATCCTGTTTCTGGCGGGCGCTACGCGACGAGATTCCATCCCAACGCGGCGCAGTCCACAACGAGCAATTTTTTGGGCACGCCCATGGTTTTCAACTTCCGTAGAACCAACGGCTCAATAGCCGATTTACCGGCCACATCGCAAGCAGCAGAAACGCCGCAGCGAGACCGATATCCCCCGCGTTGGCGCCGAGGCAGAACGCGGCCTGCAGCGGGAGCAAGGCGCAAATCATCAACCCCACCGCGCCCGGCGTGCCGCCGCGCAGCGCAGCGACGGAGGTCAGCAGGAACGCCAGAAAAAACGCGCCGACCATCCGCCCGTGCATCGCGCCCTCCGCTGGCGAGGTCCGAACGAAATAGGTCATCAGCCCCAGCACAACACCCACCGGAAACCAGCCGCTCCAATCCGCGCGGCGCGTGTTCATTTCGCGCCGAGCGACCAATGTCAGCGTGGCGATGAAGGCGGTAAGACCCGCCGACGCGCCGAGCAGCAATGGATTCGCCGTGCCCACGATGCTTGCGCCGAGAATCATGCTTAACGAACGGCAAAGGCCCATGACCACCGGACCGAGCAATCGCACATTTTTGAAGAGCAAATTGTAGGCCGCGATGGACGCGGACAGCGCCGCGCCGATGATCGGCGCTCGGCCCCCCGCCATGACACACGCGCCGAGCGCGAGTCCGAAGAGGAGGAAAACAGCAACGCGCGCGGCGCCGATGGAAATCGCGCCGGAGGGAATAGGCCGCGCGGGGCGTTCGATGCGATCCACGCGGGCGTCGGCGACATCATTCATGACCAAGCCGCCGGCGTAGAAACAAAGCGACGCGAAGACGGTCCAGCCCAGCCGCGGATCGAGCCGGCTCGCCGCGCCGGCGGCCAGCAAATAGCCCGCGATCGGATCGCCCGGCGCCGTCACCAAATTGGGTGCGCGCACAAACTGAAGCCACGCGCGAAGGCCCGACCCTGGATGCCGTGACGGGGGCGAACTCACCGCTGATACGTGCTCGGGTGGACAAACGGCAAATCGAGACGCGGGTTGAACCGCCCGCTTTGCGCGTAAAATTTCAGCGGGTTTTGGAACACAAACTTTTCGATCTGCTGCGGCGTGAATCCATTGGCGGCCATTTCTTTGGCGAGCTTTGGAATACTGCAGGGATCCGCCACGCCCCAATCCGCGGCGCTGTTGGCCATCAATTTATCGAGGCCCCACTTTTTCTGAATTTCCACGACGCGCTTCGGATTCAATTTCGAATACGGATAGACACTCAAACCCGCCCACAAGTCGGCCTTGCGCGTGAGGTCCATCGTCTCTTCGGTGTTGTGATCCATGAGGATGCGCTCGTGGTCGTAGTTCAGCTCGCGAAGGATGGCGATGGTGCGCTCGATGCCCTTCTTCTTGCTGACCGTCGGCGTATCGTGCGGCGAGTGAATGAGCAGCAGCATGTTCTTTCGTTTGGCGATTTCGAGTTGGCGCATCAGCGCTTCCTCTTCCGCGGGGTTGATGAGGTTGAACCCGATTTCGCCCATCGCGACGCAGCGCTCGTGGTCCAGATACGGCTCGATGCCGTCAATGACCTCGCGCGACAGCGCCAGATTCGACGCCTCTTTCGGATTCATGGAAATGCAGGCGTAGTGATCAATGCCGAAGCGCGCCGCGCGGCCCGGTTCGAATTCGAGGATGTGCGCGAAGTAATCGAAGAACGTGCCGGCATAACGCCGGGGCTGGCCCAGCCAGAACGAGGGTTCGACGACCGCGCGAATGCCTTCCTCATACATCCGGTGATAATCGTCGGTGGTGCGGGAATAGAGATGAATATGCGGATCAATGATGAAACTCATGTCCCTAGCAGACACAAAAAAAGCGCGGAAGGCCAGCAATTCCAGCCTTCCGCGCCCAGTATCCTATGACAGGAGACTTATTGCGGAGCCGCTTCGGCCGCCGCTTCGTGCGCCTGCGTGGCCGCATCAGATGCGGCTTCAGTCGCTTGCTTCGCTGCGTCGGTGGCTTGGTCAGCCGCCTTGGAGGACTGATCCTTCAGCGCGTCCGCCGCCTTCTGCGCGACATCGGCTGTGGCCTGAGCCGCATCGCCGACCGCTTCCTTGACGGCATCCGCCGCCGCAGCGGCGCCGGCTTCGACCTTGTCCGCCGCGTGTTCGGTCGCTGACTTGGCCGCTTCGACTGCGCCGGCCGTGGCTTCCTTCGCCTGGTCCACCGCTTCACCCACGCTCTGCGGAGCCTTTTGCTGCCCGCAGCCCACAAAGGCCAAGGCGGCGCCCACGCATAACGCTGTCATGTATTTCTTCATCATGTTACTCTTCCCTTTCTTTCTCTTTGCCATCCCTGTTGTGTACACCCCTCACGACGACGATGGGGAAATCTTCTTCAGCGCGTCGCGCAACGTCGCGGCGCGTTCATAATTCTCGGCGGCCACCGCGCGCGCCAGCTCCTCTTTCAAAAGCACATCCTGCGATTTGGGCCGCTGCTTGAGCAACTCCTGGAGCGTCGCGCTCAGCGATTCGATCTCGCGCGGATGGGCATCCGGCCCCTCGTCGTCGTGCAGCCGCCAGAACTCGCGGATATCGGCGATGCCCTCTTCGAGCGCCCGAACGGCGCCGTCCAAATCTTCTTTCGCCATCGTCAAATCCGAAATGGCGCGCGCATTCATCATCCGCACATACGGATAAAACTGCATGAACTGCCAGGCCAACTCGTCGTCCTCGGTGTGGTGATCCACGAAATCAATGATGTCCAGGTTGTGTTGGGTGTCCGCGACGACTTGAGGATATTCGCGCAGCGCGTAATTCGCAAGATACCGGTAGTAGTACTGCGCCGCTTCCTGCTGCAAATCCACGCCCATTTCGGGCGTGAGGTCGAAAAACTCTTCGCTCTTGGCGTCCTGGCCATTCGCGAGAACCGCCAGATGCTCCAACAACGACTCGTAGCCGTGCGGCCGTCGCCCGTCGGGCCGCCCGTCGGTCTCCATTTGCAGCACACCCAGATCCATTCGAAGCTGAATCTTCGGCTTGCCGTCCATGCCGATGATCTTTCTCGCGTTCAGCGAAGAGGAGTCGTACTTCCAATTTCCAAGGATGTTCTGGAGGTCTTCGTTCATTTACGCGGAAATAACATAGTGTTTCCCAGCTTCGCATTCAAACAGAGATTGGGTTGAAGACCTTGCCCTATTGGGCAATAGTGCCTCGCGTGAAAACCCCTCTCTACGACGCACACGTTTCTCTCGACGCGCGCATGGCGCCGTTTGGCGGATGGGACATGCCCATTCAATACCAAGGCATTCTCGCGGAGCACCACGCCACACGCACGGCGGCCACCGTCTTCGACACCAGCCACATGGGCGAATTCGAGCTGCGCGGCCCGACCGCGCTCGCCGATCTCGAACGCCTGCTCACGCTCGATGTCGGCGGCATCGCCATCGGCCAATGCCGCTACGGCTATCTGCTGCGCGACGACGGCGGCGTGCTCGACGATCTCACCTGCTACCGCCGCGCCGCCGATCACTTCTGGCTCATCGTCAACGCCGGCACGCGCGAGGCGGATGCCGCGTGGATTCGTCCGCGCCTCTCGCCGCAAACCGCGTTTGAAGACCTCACCCTTCACACCGGCAAACTCGACGTGCAAGGCCCCACCTCGCGCGCCGCCCTCGAACGCGCGTTTGGCCAGACGCTGCCCGACCTCAAATATTTTCGCTTCGCCGAACTCCGCCTCGGCGACCTGCCTTGCACCATCAGCCGCACCGGCTACACCGGCGAATGGGGCTACGAACTCTATTTTCCTCGCGCCGAGTGCGCGCGCGTGTGGGAACGCCTCCTCGCCGCCGGAGTCCAGCCCGCCGGCCTGGGCGCGCGCGACACGCTGCGCCTCGAAGCGGGCTACCCGCTCTACGGCCACGAACTCGACACGACGCGCACGCCCATTGCCGCCTCGCGCGGACAATTTGTGGACCTGCGGAAAGATTTCGTGGGCAAGCCGGCCGTCGAGAATGATCTCGCGGCGGGTTGCGAGCAATATCTTGTCGGCCTCCAACTCGACAGCAAGCGCGCCGCGCGCGCGGGCGACCTCATTCAACAAGACGGCCAAACCCTCGGCGTGATCACCAGCGGATCCATCGCCCCAAGCCTCGGGGTCGCCATCGCCTTCGCCTATGTCGCCGCCGCGATGTGCGCCCCCGGCGCCGCGCTCGAAATCGCCACGCGCGGCGCGACGCTCAACGGGCGCGTCGTCACACTCCCATTTTACAAAATGGGCACCGCGCGAAAGGCGTAGGAGCAAAAGTTCCAATGATTGGAAATCCGGCGAAAATTTTTTCCAATCGTTGGAAGTTTTTCCTCGGCGCCGCTCTTCTCGTCGCCGCCGTCTTCGCCGCCTATGCCCCGGCCTTTCGCGCGAGCCTTATTTGGGATGACGATTTTCACTTCGCCTCCAATCCGGCCATGTTCGGGCTTCGCGGCCTGCTCGAAATCTGGACTTCGCGGGCGGGATTCTATTATCCGCTGACGCTCACGACCTTCTGGTTTCTCCACAAGCTCTTCGGCTTCCATCCGCTGCCCTATCACATGGGAAATATCGCGCTGCACGCCGTCAACGCGATCCTGTTGTGGCGACTGCTCGCGCGATTGCGCATTCCCGGCGCGGGCTGGGCGGCGGCGCTCTTCGCCCTGCACCCGGTTCAAGTGGAATCCGTCGCGTGGGTGACCGAATTGAAAAACACGCAGTCGGCATTTTTCGCCCTGTGCTCGCTGCTCTTCGCCGAGCGGAGCGGCTTGTTCGAGCGCGACATTCCGGACGCGCGCTGGTTCGCCGCGGCGGCCGCGGCATTTTTGCTTTCGATTTTGAGCAAGACCTCCACCGTGGTGCTGCCCGCCATCTTCGCCCTGCTGCTGTGGTGGCGCGGGCGATTCACGCTCGCGTCCGCGCGACGGCTGACGCCTTTTGTCGGGCTCGCCCTCATCGCGGCGGGTTGGACGATCTGGGAGCAGAGGTTCAATTCGGGCGCGACGGGCTTCGAATGGTCGCAAGGCTGGGCTTTTCGCCTCGCGCTGGCGGGCCACACGCTATGGTTCTATTTGTTCAAACTCGCGTGGCCGCATCCGCTGATTTTTTTCTATCCGAAATGGATCATCCATGCGGCGTCGCCACCGGCCTATCTTCCACTCGCTGCGATCGTCGGAATTCCCGCGCTTCTGTGGGCGACGCGGCGGAGGTGGGCCCACGCGATCGCGCTGGGCCTCTTCTATTTCGGCGTCGCGCTCTTTCCGGTCATGGGATTTTTCAATGTCTATTTCATGCGCTACGCGTTCGTCGCCGATCATTTTCAATATCTCGCGTGCATCGGGCCGCTCGCGCTATTCGCCGCCGCGGTGGAGCAACTTCCGACGCCGGCCCGTCCGTTGATTCATCTCCCGCTGATCGCGGCGCTTGCGCTGCTCTCGTGGCGGCACGCGCACGCCTTTCAGAGCGAACGGGCGCTGTGGATGGATACGCTGCAAAAAAACCCGGCGGCGTGGATGGTGCACAACAACCTCGGCGCATCGCTCCAGGGCGAGGGCGATCTCGAAGGCGCCGAGCGACACTACGAGGCGGCGGTGCGCTACAACCCCGACCACTACGAGGCGCTGAGCAACCTCGCGAACCTCCTGATGGCGCGCGGCGATCTGGATGAGGCCGCGCGGCGATATGAGCGGGCCATCGAATTACGGCCGGACTTCACCCCCGCGATCGTGAATCTCGGACTGCTCCAGGAGAAGCGCGGACGTCCCGATCTCGCGCTGGTTCAATATCAACACGCGCTTTCGTGGAATCCCAAATTATGGGAGGCGTGGGTGAAAATTGCGTCGCTTCAGGAACGGGAGGGCCAGATGCTCGAAGCTGTGCGGGCGTGGAAGAAGGCGCTGGCCCTGCGCGGCGCGTCGCCGATGGAGATGGGCGAGTTCTTCTACCGGCGCGCCTACGAATTGAGCGCCAATGGCCAGCAATCCGCCTCGTCGGTCTATCTCGGTGAAGTCGAAAAAATGCGCTCATCCGAATGAACAAATCCACTCCGAGGCCCGTCTAACCAGACATGACCACAAAAATATTCACCGCCGCCGCCTGTTTTGCCGCCGCGCTTTCTTCCGCTTTCGCCTGGGGCCCCGAGGGGCATCGCATCGTGGCGCACATCGCCGAACGGCGATTGAACGACAACGCGCGCGCGCTGCTCGCCGAACTTCTCCCGCCCGAACAGCAGATTTCCGACAACTATATCTGCAACTGGCCTGATTACATCCGGAAGGACCAGCCGGAGACCGGTCCATGGCATTTCGTGGATATTCCCTTCGAGGCCGAAGGTTATGACGAAGCGCGGGACTGCGCGAACAAGCAGTGTGTGGTGGAGCAAATTCCGCTTCTGGAAGCCGCGGTGACCAACACCAATCTCACACAGGAAAAGCGCCACGAGGCGCTCAGCTTTCTCGTCCATCTCGTGGGCGATATGCACCAGCCGCTCCACTGCGCGGATCGCGATGGCGATCGGGGCGGCAACCTGCGCACGATCGTGTTCCCCGGCATTGCGAAGGAAACCAACCTCCATTCGGTCTGGGACACGTATCTTCCGCGCGCCTGCCTCAATGGAGTCGGGCCGCTGGAATATGGCGACAACTTGAACGACGGAATTTCCGGGCGTCAGGCCCGAAAATGGTCGAAGGGCACGCCGGTGGATTGGGCGAATCAGAGCCACGCGGTTGCCGTGGAGAGCGCCTATGCGGGATTGCCCCCTGCCGGCGGGCCGCCGGTGCATCTCAGCACGGACTATGTCAAAGCCAACAAGCGCGTAATTCTGTCGCAGTGGAAAAAAGCGGGTGTCCGACTCGCAAATATTCTGAATCAAATCGCGCCGCCCGCGCCGGAAGAATCTGTACGTCCGCCTGCGCCGGAGTATTCAGCGCCTCCGGCCCGATTCCCGCCGGCGCCATCCACGTAAAACCGGATTTAGCCGCGATGCTCTTTGAGACACTCGATGAATTCGGGCGCCTGCGTTGAGCTCGCGCGATTGAGCACGTAGAGATGGATGCCGGGCACTTTTTTGGCGAATAATTTTTCCATCTGTCGCACAGCCCAGCGCATGCCGACCGCCTCGCTGGCGGCCGTGTCGGCGCCGGCTTTTTCCAATTCGCGAGCCAACTCTTCGGGCAGCGCGGTCTTGCACATGGCGCACATGCGCTGCACCTGCTTGAGCGAAATCGCGGGAAGCAGTCCGGGCAGGATCGGATGTTGAAGGCCCTCTTCGCGACAATTTTTCACGAAGTCGAAGTAGTATTTATTGTCGAAAAACAACTGCGTCGTCGCGAACTCCGCGCCGGCGGCGAACTTTTCTTTCAGGTGCTCAATGTCGGCTTCGGGCGACATCGCTTCGGGATGCGTTTCGGGATAGGCGGCAACACCCAGACAGAAATCGGAGTGGCGCGTTTTGAGCAGGTCCACCAACTCGCTACCGTATGAAAGTCCGTCGGGCGAAGCGCGAAACGCCATGTCGCCGCGCGGGGGATCGCCGCGAAGCGCCATGATATTTCGATAACCCAATCCGTAGATTTCATCCGCGATGTTCAGCAGGTCCATGCGGCTGGATCCCACGCAGGTCAGGTGCGGCATGACCACTTTGTAGCCCAGCTCGCGCAGCATTTCGCAAACTTGCAGCGTGCGCTGGCGCGTCGAACCGCCCGCGCCATAGGTGCAGGTGACGAAGTCCGGCTCGGTGGTAAGGAGCTGGGTTGCCGAATGCTTGAGCGAATCCATGTCGGCGTCACTCTTCGGCGGAAAGAACTCAAAAGAGAGCAAGGGGCGACGCGCGTTGGCCAATAGTTTGCTAATCGGGGTGTCAGACATAAGGGCGGGAAATTAGGCAATCTCGTTGCGAAGGTAAAGAGCCTTATCTCATCGAGGAATGCGAATTCTTCGGGCGACCAGGGGGCCGCTCGCGCTCTTTTCCACAAACAACAGGCCGCCGCGGATGTGGTGGCCGGTGCCGAACGTGGAGGGACAGACGACAGGTTTGAACATTTTCCACGAACCCACACCCTTGAGTCCGTGCGCGATGATGCGGGCCACGGGGTATTTGGGCCGCCATGCGCTGGCGCGTTGCGGCACGAGCCGCGCGAGCTTGAGAAGCCCGGGCGAATGGAGATGTCCGATCACGGTCATGTCAATCTGGGGGAGTCTTTCGCGGACAGGCTTGAGTTCGCTCAACGCATGCAACGCGCTCGGGTCGTGGCAGAACAAGATGACACGCCCCTTGGAAGGAATGCGCGAGAACGTTTCGCAGACATCGGCGATGTGCCGCGCGCGGCGTTCGCGCCAGTGCGGGATTTCCTCCGCCAACGCCTCCGGCAGAAAAAGATCGAGCGTGAAGAGCGACGAGTTGATGCCGATCAGGTGATAGCCATCATCCAACTCATGCCAGAATGAGGGAATGCCCAGCACCTCTTCTCCCAGGTTCAAGCTCTTCAGCCGGATGCCGCCGCTGCGCAACAGCGTGCTGTATTTGCCGAGATCGTGGTCGCCAAAAATGAACCGGCAGCGCTGATGGAAAGTCCGGCGAATCGTGCGAATCACGCCGGACGCGCTCTCGAACGTGGCCTCGTCGCTCACGCCAACGCCGCCCTGATCGCTGCCGTAGTCGCCGTTGGCAATGACCCAATCGGGCTTGTAGCCGGACACGCAATCGAGCGCGCGGAGGAACGCCTCCGAACGCCACTCGGGGTTCGCATTCCAGAGGCGCGCGCGGGCGCGGTGCAGCCCGCGCCGCCACTTTCGCTTGAGCGGGTGAAGGCCGTTCCCGATATCGTGATAGGACGAGGCGGAACGAACGCGCTCCTTCGGGCCCGCCACGTGAAAATCAGAAATGACCGCCAGTCTCATCGCAGGATTCCGATGCAAGCCTTCCCGGCTCTTACAGCGGACCTCCAATTCCAACGCGGACAAACACGGAGTCATCCACGTCCATGTCGCTTTGATGCTTTTTAAAATTCACCTCGCGGTTAAACGCGACGCCGGCTTGATACATCATCCTCAGCGTGTCCGTGACGGGATGGTTCAGGCCGACATAGGCGCGGGTCTCCTCCATGTTCAACCGATCGCGGCTGTCGTCAATCGCCCATTCCGCCGTCCGATCCATGCGAACGCCCATGTAAATATCCCAGCCTTCCACCGGCGTGATCGCGATTTTCGACTCGGGATACATCAGGTCAATGACCAGCATATCCACCGGCGCAATGCGCAGCCCGAATCGGGGATCAAACCAGTGGTCATACCACGGAAAAAAAGCGACGCCGATCATCCCCGAAACTTCCGGCGAAAATGCCTGAATGCCCAGGATTTCGACCGGCATCGTGAGCGCGCCGTGCCCGAATTCCTGCAAGTCGTTGCGCAGCGACGGCGAGAGGGTCAACTTCAACGCCTGGCCTTCCGGATTGCGCAGCGCGTAGGAGGCGTTGATCGAGACGGCGGCGAGATTGTCGGGCAGTCCGATGCCGCCATCGTCGGTGAGCCATTGCAACTGATAGCCGCCGGTGATGTCAAAATCTCCCGACCGTGTGCGGTAATAGCCGATGCCACCGCCGCCATCCACGCGCACAATGCTGAACTTGTCGCCCGCCGGGCCGGACACATCCGCCTCGGAAATATAGGCCAGATGAACCTCCCACGGCGGGGTCTCGACGCGGTCAAGAATCTGGCAAAATGGATAGTTCTGCGCCCAGCCGCACACGGGCAACAAGGCGATCATCGCCGCGATTTTCTTCATGCCAACCTCTCTGACTCTGATTAGGGACTATTGCTAGACCCTATAATATGCGGGGTCAAAGAAATATTCAACGTCTCCTGCCGTCCGCTGCGCGCGCGGCCAATCAGAAAACGGGAATAGAACTCCTCCGCCTGATCGTTGCCGCCGATATGAAACGTCTGGCCGTCCTGCACATAAACCTCCGTGGCCAGCTCCGCAAAGCGGAGCTGCATCGGACGCCCCTCCACGAGGCCGCTCAACTGCGGCGTGATGCGCACGCGAATCGTCGGCCCGTCGCCAACGATCGTCGGCTGCACAAGCAAACTCGACCCCGTGCGCTGCCAGGCGACGCGTTGCTGAATCCAGCCATGCGAATACCCGTAGTCCATGATCCACTCCAAATAGGGAACGTCCTCGCCCACCCTTAACGTCCCCTCGCGGCCGCTGGCCACAAGCAGGGTCTGCTGAACCGACCGCGATGTCGTCGTCGTTTCGTTGATTAACCGTGGCTTCACGCGGACCTTTCCATGCGTGAGGCCATCCTCGAACACCACCTGGCCATCCGCCGAAACCGAAGCTTCCGATTGCGCCGACGCTCCCCCACCGTCAAAACTCACATCCACGCGGACATTTCGCGGCGGGATGTTCACCCGCTTCATCACCTCGGCAATTTTCGCGTGGCGCTCATCCGTCGTCATGACCAGCAACCGCTGCCCGTTCCGGTCCACCGCGACATTGCCCTCATCCCCGACGATCGCGCGCACCATCGGCTCCACGGCATCCATATCCGTGAAAGCCGTCGAATAGATTTCAAAACGCTGCTCGCCCGGCGCTCCCGCAAACACGCCGCACCAACCGAGCAGCAGAACAGACGCCACCGCAAAAAGTGTTTTCATATTTGGGTTCTCAAGCCTCCGCTTGCCCGCCACACGCTACTTATCGCCCACCAAGCCGGATAATTCCACCAGCATTTCTTCGCGCGCCTTCTGGCCGCCGGCACGGTCGGACTTCTCAGCCCCAACTTCCAGCCGCGCAAAAACAACCCGCCGACCATCCTTTTCAGCCCAACCCACAAACCAACCCTGCGGGCGACTTTCATCCACCTTGCCTTCCGCATTGCGAAGCCAACCACTTCCAGATTTTCCATGCACCGTCCAACCGTCCGCCGCCGGGTACTGGGGAATCGTTGCCATCGTCAGATCATACGCGCGACGGGCCACCGGCAACGCGCGCCCCAAAAAACGCAGCAGAAACTGAATTTGTTCCGACGGCGATATGGTCAGCGATGACATCAACCATGCATGCGTAAGGCCATTGTGCGCGCCGGGATCGCCCGAAACATCCTGATTGCCATAGGAGAAGTTTTTTACGTACTCCGAAAATCGCGCTTCGCCCAAACGGGTCGTCAGTTGCTGCGAAAACCACACCACGGAATCGCGCTCCCACATTTCCGGGTAAACCCGCGGGTACGCCCGATCTCGCTCGGACGGATTATACTCAGGCTTCAGTTCCCAAACCGGCGCTTTCGGCGACTCAAGAATACCGCTATCGAATCCCATCAACGCCAGCGGAAGTTTGAAGGAAGAGCAGGGGGAAAATCGCCGATCGCAGGGGCCGCTTCTGTGCAAAACCTCTCCGGTCGCCGCGTCCGCAACCATGGTGCATTTGATTTCCTCTGCAGCCTCAGCCGCCGGCGCGAAGCTAAATTGCCGGAACAAACCCGAAGCGAGCCAAGCCATCAAAAATAGCTGCGCCCCTGATCCACGGCATGGATATTTCTCTCCCACAATAACCTCCTTTTTGCGCGACACATTTTTTGATCGCGCCAGGTCGTGCTCCACCAATCTATCATCGCCCATGTGCGGCAGGCTACTTGCGCGTGAGCCAGAGGAATTCGCAGGGGCCGAGGGAAACAGGGGCGTGGGCCGCAAAGGCGCGGGTGGAGAGAAGGTCTGTCAACGGGCCGGCCATCGGGAGCGATTTCAACTTCGCCGTTTCGGAGGACACGTTGAACAAAGCCAGAACTTCATCTCCGCCCGGTTCGCCGCGTTGAACGGCAAACACGCGGTCGTCGAGCGCATGAATGACCTGCGGCGCATCCGGATGAAAGGCGGGGCGCTTGCGGGCCGCGAGCATCGCGCGGTATTCGTTGAGCACGCGGGCGGCCGCGCTTCGCGGCTCGGCGAGAAGCGAGTCCAATTCGGGCAGGAACCATTTCTTGCGATTGATGGAGCGCGCCTGATTCGTCTTTCGAACAAGCGCGTGGTCGTTGGGCGTGGCCGTGAGGCTGTGAAAATAGACGGCCGGAATTCCGCGCAGCACGAGCGGGATCGCTTGCGAGCAGAGAAAGCGGCGCACGCGCAAATCTTCGGGTTCGTCGGCCGCTCCACGCATGGCGTCGAACCAGGTGATGTTCAACTCGTACGGGCTCTCGCTTCCGTCTTCGTTGCGCTTCAACGACACCTGTCCTCCTCGCCTTTTCATCTCGTCCGCCAGCCGCAGCACATCGCCCTCGGGCGCCCAGCCCGCGAGCGGTCGAACGCCGATGCCGTCGTGAGAGGCCGTGAAGTTGAGGAACGTGCAACCGGGCGGCGGCGGCGCGAGGTTTGCGGCCCAGGCGGTGATCGCCCGCGCATGGCCGAACGTCATCGCGTGCAGCGCCAGCGGCGGGAGACTGAATTGATAGACCAAATGCGCCTCGTCGCCGTCGCCGAAATACGACACGTTTTCTTCGTGCGGCACATTGGTTTCGGTCAGCAACCACACCTCCGGCGCAACAATATCAAGAAAACGGCGAAAGAATTTCACCACTTCGTGCGTCTCGGGAAGATGAATACAGGTCGTGCCGATTCTTTTCCACAGATACGCGATCGCATCCATGCGAATCACGCTCGCGCCCATCGAGACGTAAAAGAGAAGAATGTCGAGCAACTCGAAAAACACGTCGGGGTTCGCGAAATTCAAATCCACCTGATCGGCGCTGAACGTCGTCCACACACTGCGCTTCCCGCGCGGCGTGTGCACCGGGGTCAAGAGCGGATGCGTGCGGGGCCGAACCACTTTCGACAAATCCGCGCCCGGGTCCACCTCAATGAAATAATCCCGCCCCGGCGCGACGCCGGACACGTAGTCCAAAAACCAGCCGCTCTGTCGCGACACGTGGTTCAACACGAGATCCACCATCAGGCGGCGACTCTTGGCCAACTCTTGAACGTGCGACCAATCGCCGAAGTCGGCGTGAACCTGCCGGAAGTGAATCACGGAAAATCCGTCATCCGAGGACCACGGAAAAAACGGCAATACGTGGACCGTGTTGAACGCGCCTTCCAACGGCCCGTCGAGAAACCGCTTCAAGGTCGCCAGCGGCTTTTCATCCGGCGCGACAACCATGTCGGCATACGTGATCAACACGGCATCCTGTTCGCTCCACGCGCGCGGCGCGGCGGGCGCGGGACAACCCACCCCGTAACGCCCGCAGAGCATCGCAAAACGCTGCGCGCACCGGTCGGCCAGCTCGGGATAAAGCCGCGCAAGGCGCGCGCGAGCATCTTTCAGCATGTGGTGTTCAAGCGGCGAGATCACAGGCCGTAGCTCTCCGCGATGTTGCCGATGAGGATTCGCAACTGCCGGCGCAATTCGGTGTAGCTGTAATGGCGGGCGGCGAGCTTGTAATTGTGCTCGACCATCTTCTTTCGATAGCTCGCGTCCTCCAGCAACCGCTTGACCTCCGCGACCACTTCCGACGTGAGAAATCCATCCATGATCGGACACTGAAAGCCCTTCGGCTCAATGTCGCGAACGAAAATGGAATAGCGATTCACGAGCAGCGGCACGCGGTAATACACAGCCTCCAGGAAGGCGTTGCCGAATCCTTCGTAGAGGCTGGGATAGGTGACCAGCGCCGCGTGCCGGTAGATGTCGCCGAGGGTGTATACTTTCTTGCCCTGCGCATCGAGCTGGCGAGTTTCACCCACTCGTGTGGCAAAAAAGCGCAAGTCCACGCCAATCTGCCGCGCATATTGAACCAGCATGTTGTGATACTCAAAGCCCTCGTCGCCCGCCTCGTGCGACACGACAAGTTTGCAGCGCGGATTGTCCAGCGCCTTGACGAGTTGAATCGCGTGTTCAATGCCCTTGCGCGGCACCACACGCGTGGGTTGCAGGATGATCAAATCGTCCGGCGCGAGCCCCATTTCCGCGCGCACGTCGGAGGCGTAATCATCCATCGGCGCGGGCGGGCTCTCGAAATCCAGCACGTTAGGCACAAGAAAACTGGATACGCCTTTGCGGTGCGCCAGCGTCTCCTGCGCGGCTTGATTGATGACCACATGTTGCAGATCGTGATCGCGTGGCGGAAAGGCCATATCGAGCAGGTCGTTGACGGCATTCACAGCGAAGCGCGTGCGCTCCCAATAGAAATCGTGATGATGCGCGATCGCGGGGATGTGCGTTTCCGAAACGAACTGCGTCAGCGCCACGCCAAGCGGTACATGCATGGGAATCGTCAGCACGTTTTCCAACACGAGCAACTTGATGTCGAACGTGCGGATGAAGTCATATAACGTGGCCTTCAAATAGTCCGCCATCCGCGCTATGCGCTGCGTGACGAGCGGCGTGCGCGCCGTCTCGCCCCAGATGCGGCGGTTGATCCACTCGTTTTCAGGATGCGTAAAGAACGCCTCAGGAATGCAGAAGCTGACCTCCGACGGATGATCGTTTCGCCCGGCATACCAAAAACACTGGTGCTGATCGCCCTCCAACACCTGCGCCCATTTTTCGCTTTCGAGCGACACGCCATCCGTCCCCGCAAACCGCGTCGAGACGAACCCGATGCGGAGCGGCGTGAGATATCGCCCGGCCTTCCACTGTGCTATCCCTGGCATACGCAGCCCTCGATCCGCGCGGAACGTTCCCGCCGAATCATGATTCTCGCTTAAGATGCAGGGTTTGAGTTGGAAACGCGAACGAAATTCCCTCGCGGCTGAAACGATCGAGGATCTCGAGATTCAGCCGCTCGCCGAACGCCATGAATTTCGGAAAGTCGGGCGGGTGATACCAATACAACATCTGAAACTCGAGCGCCGAAGGCGTGAACTCCTTGAAAAAAACGCGCGGCGGAAAATCCGGGTGATACCCCTCATGATCGCGCAGCAGGTCCATGACAATCTCCTTCGCGCGCCGCGCTTTTTCCGGCGGCGTGTCGTAGGGCAAATAAAACGTCGCGTTGCGGCGGATGTGCGGGCGGCGCGAAACGTTCACCACGGTTTTGCTCGCCAGATCGCCGTTCGTGAGCGTAACCAGATGCCCCTCCAGCGTGCGCATCCGCGTGGAGCGAAAGCCGACGGTCTCGATGACGCCGTCCTGATTATCCACCTGAACGCGATCGCCCGGCACAAAGGGCTTGTCGGTGAAAATCACCAGCGAACCGAAAAAGTTTTTGAGCGTATCCTGCGCGGCGAGCGCCACGGCGAGACCGCCGATGCCGAGCCCGGCCAGGAGCGACGTGATCGGCTTGTCGCTGATCTGCGTGGCCACCTGCAACAACGTGAGCGCCACGACCACCGCTTGCATGCTGTGCCGCACCAGCGGCAACAGCATGCGGTTCATCTGCTGGGACGTTCCCGCCACGCCTCGACGAATCGCCACCGTCAACACATCCACCAAACAGAACGCCGCGTAGCCCAGCGCGAGAATCATCAACACATTCGCCACCACGCGGATCGTCTCCGAAATCCCCGCCTCCTCGCCCAGCAGCAACGCCGGCAGAAGTTTGATCGCGACGGCGAGCGCCGCCACCCCCACCGCGCGCGCCAACGACGACGCCACCGAAGCGAGCACGGGGCGCCCGCGCATCTCCACGCGCCGCGCGAGCGCGTCCAAACCGAGCCGCCCAAATCGCGCCAACGCCAAACCGCACAACGCCAGCAGGAACAACGACGCAAGCTGCCAAAGCTCCACGCTCGGCAACCCGCCTTCTTTCAACATGTTCACAAATCTCATTCGCCGCCTTCATAGTCGCACCTGCGCCAGCGCGTCAACCGGATTGCGGCCCTGAAAATTTTCGGCCTCCCCGCTTGCGCCCGCGCGGACGCGGGGGTATAGACCTTTATCGAAAGCGCTGTGGAGGCCCTCCGCGCGGTCGCCGACCCGCCTCTTGTTCATCCACAGCCGAAACAAAAAATGCCGACACTGGACTCCATATTGGCCGCACTGCCGCGTTATCGCGATGCGGCAGAGCAGATGCGCGAAGCGCTGCTGACCAACCTGACGTTGATCGGTGAAATTCGCGCGTCCACATTCGAAGAGGCCGAGCGCATCGAGTTCATCGCCAACCGTTTCGCGGAAATTGGATTGCAGGGCGTGACGATTGACGACAAGGGAAACGCATCGGGGTCCATCCCCGCCCCCCAGCCCGGCGGCCCGCAACTCATTCTCGTCGCCAACGCGGATTCCATTGTGGAAGAGGACACCGACCAGATTCTCGAATTCACGCAAGACCGCGCCATCGGACCCTTCATCGGCGACAACGCCATCGCCATCGCCGCGCTCGCGACACTCCCCGAACTGCTCGACCGCCTGCAAATCCGCCTCAACACCGGCGTCACGATCGTCGCCGCATCGCGCACCCTCGGTCGCGGGAACCTCGAGGGCATCCGCTATTTTCTCGAACACGCCAAAACCAAGTTCTCCGCCGGCATCTGCGTCGAGAGCCTGCAACTCGGCCGCCTGAACTACGCCAACGTCGGCACCATCCGCGGCGAAATTTTCTGCCGCCTCGACGCGAATTACAAATGGGAAGAATATGGATCCTCCGGCTCCATCATCCCGATGAGCGATGTCATCAACCGGATCAGCCGCATCCCCGTTCCAAGCCGCCCGTTCACCCGCATCATCATCGGTTCCATCGAAGGCGGCATCTCCTATGGCGAACTCGCGCGCGAAACGCGCCTCGGTTTTGAAGCCCGCAGCGAGTCTTCCGAAATCATCCAGCAAATCCGCCAGCAGATCGAAGACATCGCCGAGGATGTCGCGGCGCAGTCCGGCGTGCAGATCGCCGTGGATATTTTTTCGCAGCGCGAACCGGGCGGCATTGACATTTCCCATCCGCTCGTCCGCAACGCCCGAGCCATCCTCACCGCGCTCGGCTACCCGCCGGTGCTCTACGCCGCCACGTCCCTCATGTCCGCCCTGCGCGACGCGAGCATTCCCGCGGTGACCCTCGGCATCACCACCGGCGAACGCCGCAACGAGTTGGATGAAATTGACAACTCCGTCGCCATCGCGCCGATGTCCGCCGGCATGGCCCAGTTGGTCGGCATGCTCCAGTGTATGGACGAAGGGGCGCCCCCATGAGCGCGGGCGGATTCTTTCGCTGGCTCTTCAATTTCGGCGAACGCCGCACGCGCCCCGCGCCGGAAAAGGTGCAACGCTGGCTGCGATCCAACACCTTCCACTACACCCAATTCACCGACCTGAAACGACTGGTGGAAAAAAAGAAGGAACAGCGCCTCCGTATTTCCCTTTGCCTGCCCACGCTCAACGAAGAGAAAACCATCGGCAAGGCCGTCGTCATGTTCAAATCCGAATTGATGACGCGCTATCCGCTGATTGACGAACTCGTCGTCGTGGACTCCGGCTCGCAGGATCGCACGCGCGAAATCGCCGCCTCCTTCGGCGCCGATGTCCACCTCGCCGCCGACATTCTCCCGAGCGAAGGCAACCGGCGCGGCAAAGGCGAAAACCTCTGGAAAGCCGTTCACCAACTCACCGGCGACATCATTGTTTATGTGGACGCGGACATTTCCAACATCCGCCCCCACTTCGCCTACGGACTCCTCGGCCCGCTCATCGAGCGACCGGAAGTGAAATATGTGAAGGCGTTCTATGACCGCCCCCTCATCTCCAAAGACGGCGCGCGCGGACCCGGCGGCGGCCGCGTGACCGAAATTCTTGTGCGCCCGCTCTTCTCCCTCTTCTTCCCCGAACTCAGCGCGCTGATCCAACCGCTCTCCGGCGAATACGCCGCGCGGCGCGAAGCGCTCGAACGCATCTCCTTCCCCATCGGCTACGGCGTCGAAACCGCGCATCTGCTGGATGTCTATCACACCTGGGGCCTCGAAGCCTTCGCGCAAACCGACCTCGGCCTGCGCGTTCACCGAAACCAGAGCATCGAAGCCCTCGGACGTATGTCGTTCGGCATCCTCCAGACCTTCTTCCACCGCATCGAAAAATACGATCTCGCGCGCGACATCGAAACCCTCAACCACCTCCATCGCCAGTTCCGCTACAAGGAACAGGAATACGAACAGGTGGAAACCGAAATCCGCGAGGAGGAGCGGCCGCCGATGATCAACATCCCCGAATACCGGGAAAAACACGGCCGTCAAGTCTGAGGCATGCTCCGCGTCGCCATCGTTCATCACCACTTGCGCCCCGGCGGCGTAACGCGCGTCATCGAGACGGCCCTCCAATCATTGCGCGAAACTCCAAATGTTCGAGCCGCGGTCCTCGCCGGCGACCTCGCCGCATTCAGCGGCGAATCCGCGCGCGTCGTGCGCGGCCTCGATTATGATCCCGCCGACGCGAGCGAAAGCGTCGTTGCCTCGCTTGTCCAATCGTTGGAAAAAACCGCGCGCGACGCGCTCGGCGCCGCGCCGGATGTCTGGCACATCCACAACCACGCCCTCGGCAAAAGCATCGCCCTGACCCGCGCCGTCGCCCGCCTCGCCGAACAAGGCGCGCCGCTCCTCCTCCAACTGCACGACTTCGCCGAAGACGGACGCCCCGCCGTGTATCGCCACCGCCGTCAACACATCCCCGATTCCGAAGTCTATCCCGCCGGCAACGCCGTTCACTACGCCGTGCTCAACGGACGCGATCAACACATCCTCGCCGACGCCGGCGTCAGCGCATCGCGCCTCCACCTCCTGCCCAACGCCGTGGATGCGCAAGCCGCCTCGCCCATTTCCGCCCGAAAAGATGGACAGCGCCGCCGCTTCCTTTATCCCACACGCGGAATCCGCCGCAAAAATCTCGGTGAGTTTTTCCTCTGGGCGGCGGTGTCCGATCCGAATGACGAATGGATCACCACGCTCAAACCCCAAAATCCCGTGGACGCCGCGCCGCACGCGCGATGGGAGGCGCTCGCGAGCGAATTGCGATTGCGCGTTCAACTCGGCGTCTGCGAAGAGCAACCCGACCGCATGAGCGAATGGGTGGATTCCGCTCACGCCATCGTCACCACCAGCATCGCCGAAGGCTTCGGATTCGCCTTCCTCGAACCGTGGCTCGCAGGACGCCCCGTGGCGGGACGCGACATCCCCGCCGTCACCCGCGACTTCAAAGCCGCGGGCGTGCAACTCGCGCAACTCTACGCGCGCCGCACCGCTCCGCTTTCCTGGTTTGATGCCGATCGGCTCCGCGCGCACATCTCCGCCGCGATGAAAAATTATCTCATGGCCTACGACCAGATTTTTACGTCCGACCTCGCCGAGCGCGCCTTCTCCTCCATCTGCGCCGAAGGCCGCGTGGACCTAGGCCGCCTCGACGAGCCCTGGCAGGAAGTCGCCGTGCGCAAACTCGCCTCAGACGCCGCGCTGCGAGACGACTTGATTCCCGCGTCGCTTTCCGTGGAAGCAGCTCATCTTGAAGGCAACGCCGCCGCCATTCGCAGCGAATACGGATTGCCTGCTTACGCGCGGCGGCTTGCAAGCCTCTACGCTCATGTCGCATCCTCCCCGCCCGAACCTGCCGGCGCACTGCAAACCGCCCGCATCCTCGCGGCATTTCTGCGTCCCGAAGACCTCCACCTGCTCCGAACCTGACCCATGAGCCTCTCCCTCTCCCCCTCGCAAATTATTCGCTCGCTCTGCCACCCGCTTGAGCCGCAGCCCACCGCGACGCCGCCCCGCCTGGATTCCCTCCACGGCATAAGCGTCATTCTCTTCGATGTGTATGGAACACTGCTCATCAGCGAAACGGGAGATATTGGGCCTGCCGCGGGTTCAGACCGGCGCGAGGCGCACGCGAAAACCGCGCTCGCCGCGTGCGGGCTGCCATCCGACACCGACACCGCGCGCGCCGTCACCGCGGCGCTGCCGCGCGAAATTGCCGCCGCGCACAACGCGGCGCGCGCGCGCGGAGCCGATCAACCTGAAGTGGACATTCGCGACATCTGGCGGCGCGCCCTCGCGCCGCTCGAAGCCGCGCCGCAACAAATCGAAGCGTTAGCCTTGCGCTTCGAGTGCCGCCAGAACCGCGTGTGGCCCATGCCTGGCCTCGAGGCCATGCTGCGCGAACTTCAATCGCGCGGATTTGCGCTCGGCATTCTCTAGAACGCGCAATTTTATACGCCGTTAATTCTCGAAACATTTCTGGGGCGCGCGCTTAGCGCCGCCGGATTTTCGCCCGATCTGTTATTCTGGTCCTTTGAGCACGGCCTTGCCAAGCCATCGCGCCAGTGGCTCGACCGTGTCGCCCAAACAGTCCTGCCACTCGCCGAAGACAACCCGCCCCGCGTGCTGATGGTCGGAAACAGCGTTCGCAAAGATATTGAACCTGCCGCAGGCGTTGGATTTCGCACCGCGCTCTTTGCCGGAGACCGGCGCTCGCTCGACGAAACCGGCAAAGCCCGACCCGATGCCGTGTTGACGCAACTCGATCAACTGCCGAACGCGCTTCGCTGACGCGCGCCGGCTACTTCTCGAGTTTCGCCAGCAAGCGAATCAGATGCGGCAAAAGTTGTTTCTTTCGGCTCACGACGCCTTCGAGTTCAAAAAGCTGCGCCTCTTCCTTCGGATAATCAATCGCCGCGTCCACTCGCGCGTCACCCGCCGTGAGCAGCAGGCTCGTGTTGCGCGTGATGTCGGTGATGAGCAGGCACGCGAAATCCAGCCGCCGCTCGGCGACCAGATCGCGAAGCTCGACCAGCAACTTCTCCTTGTTCGCCCAGAACAATTCCAGCCCGCTCTCCTCAATCTGCGCCACCGCAAAACGCCAACCGCCCTCCTCATATTCCTTGCAGTCCGCCCGCAGCGCGGCGCGCGGCGATTGGGTTTGAAGCGCCGATCCCGCCGCGAACAACTCATCCGCAAATTGCTTCGCATCAAACCCGCCCGACTCCGCGAGCCACTGGAGCATCGCGCGATCTGTCGCGGTCGCCGTCGGCGAAGTCAGGTTCAGCGTGTCGGTGATCAACCCTGCGGCCAGGCAAAGGGCGATGCCACGCGGAGGTTTCCAGTCCCGATGGTGCAGGAACTTCGCAACAATGGTGCACGTCGAGCCGAGCGGCTCGTTGACGAAGCGTATCGGCTCGCGCGAGACCAAGCCCCCACCGAGCCGGTGATGGTCTATGACTTCCAAAATTTCGGCCGACTCCACGCCGGTGACGGCCTGCGCGAGTTCATTGTGATCCACCAGGATCAACCGCGCCGGCTTGACGTTCAACAGATCGGTTCGGGTGAAAACGCCGACCAACTGATCCTGGTCATCGAGCACGGGAAAAAGACTCTGCGCCGTTTCGCGAATCGCCTTGAGCACGTCGCCGACCAATTGGTTTTCGCGCACGCGAATGAAACTCGATTCGATCGCCGCCGCGAGCACGCGCGCGCTGCGAATCAGCAACGTGGTCGTCGCGGTATCCAGCGGGCTTCGAACCACGTTCACCCCGCGCGCCTTGGCCTGTTCGAGCAGCTCGGGCGAAACGCCGAACCCGCCCGTCACCACGAGCGCGCGAACGCCATATTCAACCGCCGCCATCTGAACGGTGGGCCGGTCGCCGGTCACCACCAGCAAACTCTCGGGCTTGAAGTCGCGCATGTGTCGGGCGAACGAGGCGGACGTCATCGCGCCGACGGTGAGCGTCAGCGTTTCTTCGCGATCCGGCTCGTGAGCGTAGAGAAACGTCCCCTGCAAAACGCGGGCGGCGCGCGACAGGCTCGTCTGAACCTTTCGCGTATCGCTCAACGTGGTTCCGCCCGGCAACAGCAGCTCCATCAACCGGGCGAGCGACACCAATCCGACAAACGCATCCGAGCGGTCCCGCACCACCATCGTCTGCAACCCGTACTCGCGCATTCGCTGGTAGGCTTCGAGCACCGAGTCGTCGGCGCGCACGGACTTCACCTGACGGCGGCAAATCTGTCCCGCCGTGGGGCGCACATCCATGATCAGGCGCGGCGGTTCGACTCCGGCCTTGTTCAACACAAACTGAGTACGCGCGCTGATTTCGCCGCAACACGCGGCTTGCGCATCCGGCATGGTGGTGCCGCGCAGAAACCACGCATAGGCGACCGCCGAACAGATCGCGTCGGTGTCGGGGTTTTTGTGGCCTATGACGAGAACGGACATTTCAGCGATCCATCAGTTAGTATTTCAACACGCTCATGACATACAGCGCCGCCGTCTCGACCCGCAGCACGGCGGGCCCGAGATTTACCGGACGCGCGCCCGCCTGCCGCGCGACAGCCAACTCGCGCGACGAAAAATCACCTTCCGGTCCGACCAAAAACGCCAGCGACCGCGGTTGAATTTTTCGCACCTCCGCGATCACGTCCCTCAACGGCCGCGCATCCGGCTCGAGCGAACACACCAGCATCGCGTCGCATGTTGGAACTTCCTTCAGCACATCCATCAACGGGCGCACAGGGCGCACCGTCGGCAGCCACGCTGCCCCGCACTGCTTCGCCGCGTTGAGCACGATCTTTTCCCATCGCTCGCGCTTGGCCGCATCGCCCTCCTTGAGCCGCACCACGGCGTGGTCGCTCACGACCGGCACGATTTCCGACACGCCAAGCTCCGTTCCCTTTTGAAGAATAAAATCCATTCGCTGTTCCCGCGGCAGCGCCTGAACCAGGCTCAAGGCCACCGCAGGCCGCGGCACGGCGCGGTGGTGCAGCAGCGCCAGCGCGGCGCGATCGCGGCCGAGTTCAAGAATCCGGGCTTCCGCTTCGCGGCCCGCGCCATCGAACACGACGACCGTCCATCCGACTTCAGCGCGAAGAACGTGCGCGAGGTGATGCGTCTCGTCGGCATCCAACACGAGCGGGTCGCGCGCCCATTGTTCCGCTGGCACGAAGCAGCGCATGGACATCAGCCCATCTTCGCCTTGTGTTCGAAGAACTCAGCCGCCGCCGCGCGAATGCTGCGGATGCGCGGATAGTTGGATTCGTCGAGCGATTCGCCGAAGGCGCGTAACGCATCGCGCTGCCGCCCCGATAGGCGCTCCGGCACATCCACCACGACTCGCACATGCTGATCGCCGCTGCCGTAGCCGCCCACCTTGGCCACGCCCTTGCCGCGCAGCCTAAACTCCGTGCCGCTGGTCGTTCCAGCGGGAACTTTCAAACTCGCGTAGCCGTGAATCGTCGGCACTTCCATTTCGCCGCCGAGCGTGGCGACGTGAAAAGGCACCGGCATTTCGCAATAAATATCCTCGCCGCGCCGCTGAAATAATTTGTGCGGTCGCACGTGCAACACGACATACAGATCGCCGGCGGGGCCGCCGCGCGTTCCGCCCTCGCCCTTGCCCGCAAGACGCAGGCGCGATCCGGTTTCCACACCCGCGGGAATCTTGAGCGAGATCGTGCGGCGCCCCTTGACGCGCCCTTCGCCCCGGCATTCGCGGCAAGGTTTTGAAATCGTCTCTCCGCTGCCGCCACACGTGGGGCACGTCTGGCGGACCTGGAAAAATCCGCCGCCGGAAACGACCATTCCGGACCCGTGGCAGCGCTTGCACACTTCGCGCTTGCTGCCCGGCTCGGCGCCGCTCCCGTGGCACGTGCCGCACTCATCCATCATCGTCAACGTCAATTCGCGTTGCGATCCGAACACCGCTTCTTCAAAATCAATTTCGAGGTCCAGCCGCACATCCGTTCCGCGCGAGGCTGAATCGCGCGAACGGCGTCCGCCTCCGAAAAAGTCATCGAAGATGCTTCCACCGCCGCCTCCGCCACCGCCGCCAAACGCGCCCATGAACGTGCGCAGCGCTTCTTCCAAATCAATGCCCTCGAAGCCGCCCTGGAATCCACCGGACGAACCGCCGGCGCCGGGTCCGAACGAGGCGTGCCCGAATTGGTCGTAGCGCTGGCGTTTCTCCTGATCGCTCAGCACTTCGTAGGCTTCGGAAATCTCTTTGAACTTTTCCTCCGCCTGTTTATCGCCCGGATTTTTATCCGGGTGATATTGCACCGCGAGTTTCCGATACGCCTTTTTGATTTCGTCGGCCGTGGCGGTGCGCCCCACGCCGAGGACTTCATAATAATCGCGTTTAGCCGCCGCCATTGGGCGCCCCTTTCGGCTGGCCGCCGGACTTCACCTCGTCATCGCGAGGAGCGCCGGGTCCACTGGAGACGACCACCTGCACAGCGCGGAGCAATTTTTCGCCAAGCCTGTAGCCCCGGCGAGTCTGCTGGATAATCTCGTCGGCGGCGTATTCGTCGGAGGAGATGTGGGTGACCGCCTCGTGAAGATGCGGATCGAAATGGCCTTCATGCACGTCGAGCGGCTGCAAACCGAACTTTCGCGCGAAGGCCATGATTTGCTCATAGACCATTTGAAACCCGTGATGAAGGGCGTGCGCGGACGAATCGCCCGCCGCGGCTTTCAAACCGAGTTCAAAGTGGTCCAGCACGGGAATCAATTCCTGGAAAAACTCTTCGCGCGCCGCGAGGCTCGACTCCGCGCGCTCGCGCGCGGAGCGCTTTCGAAAATTGTCGAAGTCCGCCTGCAAACGCAGCAGGCGGTCGTTCAGAACATCGAGTTCGGAAGAACCCGGCGGCGTGTTGGACGGGGCCGCGGACGGTTCCGGCGCGGGCGCGTCCTTTTCTTCTTTGTGTTTGCTCATGGTGTGATCCTTCTCGCCCCTCTCATCACGGCAGCGCTCCGACGACGTGAAAAGAAGGGACCAAACGAGGCAAGATACCGCTTATAGCATCTTCGTCAATCGCAGGCAGTTGCCGGCGCTGGTGGCGCGTTCGTAGCGCACGTCGTCCACAAATTTGCGAATGATGAACATGCCCAACCCGCGCGAGCGGGAATCGCGAAGGTATTCCTCCGGCGAAATGACCGGGCGATTTTCGAATTCAAATCCCGCGCCACGGTCAAAAATCTCCACCACGACGCGATCCTTGCACTGCATCAAATTGATGCGCAGCCCCGGATGTTCCGGATTGCTCGCCGACCCCGCCTCTCCGCCATAGCTGTGCTCAATGACATTGGCGCAAGCCTCATCCACCGCCATTTCCACCTGCGCCGCCTGAAACTCCGATAGCCCGGCGCGCGCGCACATATCCGTCACCGACTGCCGGATCATCCGCAAATAGCTGTAGCGGCTGGGCAGGTGCAGCGTGACAAACCCTTCGATCGCGAGGTCGCGGTCTTTTCCAGTTTCGGCCATGAGCGAACCTATCCTCCCGGAGGTATAAATTTTGAAAGCGCGGATTGCGTGTCGGGCAAGATATGCAGGATTTTGTCGAAGCCCAGCAGTTCGACAATGCTGTAGATACGCGGCGTCAAACCCGCGAGTTTCAAATCGCCGCCGCTTTCGCGCGCGCGCCGGGCGAACCCGATCAACGCGCCCAACGCCGCGCTGTTAATATAGTCAAGACTCGAACAATCAAGAACGATGTTGTGGCGATCATTCGCCCTCAAACTGTTGAGCGCGGATTCGAGCCGCGGAAACGAATAAGCATCCAAAGCCCCGTCCAGCCGAAGAATGTCCGCCTCGCCCCGGTCCTCGTGTGTGATTTGGCACTCTCTCATGGCGTCTGACTGTAGCTCAAAGCTCTCTCAAAAAGCAAGGCGCGTCATTTCGCCCCGTTGGGCGCCGCCTTCTTCAGGTCTTCGCGCAAAAACGTCAATACATCCCGAAAACGTGGCAGATTTTCCGGATTCAATTTCACCAAATCCTCGTGCGCCCGAAGCATGGTTTCGTTGATGCCGTGGCGCGTCTCGCCCGCGGTATCGAGTTCCTTCATGCGGCGAACGCGCTCCAATGCGCCGGCATATTCATCAGGCGCGCGCCCGGTCTCGAAAGACTTCACAATCACATCCAACCCAAGCGTCGCCACCAGGCCGCGCGTTCGGCTATTCATATTGAGAAGAACGACCACCCCGCCCGCCTCGCGCCTCATCCGCCCGGCGGTCCCGGCCAGCACCCCCATGAACGTGCTGTCCATGCCGGTACACTCATCGAGATCGAAGATCAGTTGCTTGCAGCCCGCCGCCTGCGCGGCCGCGCCGAATTCGCTGACCGCCGTGCTGATCTTGAACGACGCGCGACCCCTGACCCGGACAAATGCATTCGGCGTATCGAGTGCGACCCAAACCTGGTCTTCCGCCGGAGTCATACGCGCCGCTATTTCCAGGACCCCGAGGCCCTTTCATCCACCGCCCGGCCTTCCTGAAAAAGTCGAACGCGAATCGCCGTGGGCGTCAATCCGGACGGAATGGCAAAAACCGAAGTGTGCCTCCCAACGCGCGTTTCCTCATAACGCTGAGACAGCACGCGCGGCTGCTCTTCATCCACCACGCGAAAATCCAATCGCACCTCCGTCGGACCCGACCACCCGCCCCTCGGCGCATCCCAATTCACACTCACCCGCTCCTGCACCTGTTCAATGTCATCCATGAACTTCGGCATTTGACGCCCGAGCAAGCTGCCCGTGCCGCCTGCCGTAACCACCGCCACCTCCGTCGTCGTCGCCACGCGGAGAATGATCGCCTCCGGCGCGCGCGCGACCGGTTGCGCCTTCTGCGACGCAGGCGCCTTTTGCGCCGAGGCCAATGCCGCGCCACACAGGAAAATCAGGACTGAAGAATAAATATTTTTCATGATCGGAAATCTGCCGGCAACACTATCCGCCCCCACCCCCCTCGTCAACCATGCCGCCACCCTCCCCTTCGTCCGGCGCAATCACCACCACCAACTCGCCCTTCACCGCGCGCTCCGCAAACCGCCCGCGAATCTCCGCCGGCGTGCCCCGCAACGACTCCTCGAAATGCTTCGTCAACTCGCGCCCCACATAAAGCCTCCGCGCGCCCAGGCTCGCCTCAATGTCCTCCATCAGCTTCAACAGCCGATATGGCGACTCAAAAAGGACCACCGGCAAATCGCCGCGCCCCAACTCCGCCAACCGCCGCCGCCGCGCGCCCGGCTTGTGCGGCAGAAATCCGCCGAACACAAACCCGCCGCCGCTCCCCACAAAACCGCTCAACGCCACCGCCGAAGTCACGGAAGACGGACCGGGCACCACAAAAACCGGCAAACCCTCGCGATGGCACGCATCCACAATGCGCGCCCCCGGATCGGACACCGCCGGCATGCCGGAATCTGTCACCAGCGCCAACGCCTCGCCCGCCCGAATCCGCCCGAGGATATCATCCGCCCGCGCCGCCTCGTTAAACTTGTGATAGCTCATCATCGGCGTCCGAATCTCGTGCCGATCCAGCAGGCGCCGCGTCACCCGCGTATCCTCCGCCAAAATCAACACCGCCGATTTCAGCGTTTCGAGCGCGCGCAATGTGATATCCTGCAAATTTCCAATCGGCGTGCCGACCAGATAGAGTCCGGGAGTCATGCAGCCCATTTTAACCCCTAACCGCCCTGCAAACACTTCCAATGATTGGAAAAACGAGTGAAAAAAGTTCCAACCGTTGGAACTTTTTTCGGCGGTTTTTCCAACGATTGGAACTTTGGCGCGGCAAAAACGTCAAAACAGGACAGGGTTGACAAGCGGGGGACCTGTCCCTATGGTCTCACGCCTTTGCTCGGAAATTGAGGAATTTATGGATGCTTATGCAGTAATTGAAACCGGCGGCAAACAGTATCGCGTCAAAAAAGGCGATGTGCTGGAGGTCGAGCGTGTCGAAGGCAATGCGGGCGACAAGGTCACGATTTCTCGCGTGCTGGCCGTCTCGAGCGGCTCGAACCTGACCGTCGGCGCGCCGGAAGTCGCGGGCGCTTCGGTCGTGGCCGAAGTGGTCAAACAGTTGCGCGGCGACAAAGTGATCGCGTTCCGCAAGAAGCGCCGCAAGGGCTATAAGAAAAAGATCGGACATCGCCAGGAGTTGACGCAGCTCCGAATCGAGTCCGTGGGCTAAACAAAAGGGAGACACACCATGGCACATAAAAAAGGTCAAGGCTCAAGCAAGAACGGGCGCGATAGCAACAGCCAGCGCCGCGGCGTGAAGCGTTTCGGCGGTGAAGTCGTCTCCGCCGGCAGCATCATCGTTCGCCAGGTTGGCTCGAAGTTTGTCGCGGGATTGAACGTCGGCACCGGTCGCGATTGGACCCTCTTCGCGTTGACGGATGGCACGGTCGAATTCGACCGGGACGGCAAGCGGGTGAACATCCGCGCGCTGAAACCGGCCTGAGCGTCCTCGAACGCCGGAATCTGATCAAGGCGCCGTCAGTTCGCTGACGCGCCTTTTTTATTTCTCATGAAAGGAATTGCCTTCAAAGACCGCGCCTTCGCCCGCGTCGTCGCCGGCGACGGCGGGAACGGATGCGTCTCCTTTCGCCGCGAAAAATATGTGCCGCGCGGCGGGCCGGATGGCGGCGATGGCGGCCACGGCGGCTCCATCATTCTTCGCGCCAGCAAGGATGTGGACTCGCTCGTCGGCCTCTACTATCAGCCGATTCAACGCGCAAAATCCGGCGGACACGGCAAGGGAGCACAACGCACCGGCGAGCACGGCGGCGACCTCATCATCCCCGTTCCCTGCGGCACGGTGATTTGGGAAGTTCCAGATCAAACCACCGCCGCCGCGACCATGACCGCCTATTCACCCGATCAACCCATCGAAGTCGGCGGAGAATCTTCGGGCAAGGCGGGCGCAATTTTTGCCGCGCGGCGCACCTTGCTCGGCGACCTCCCGCGCGATGGCGACACGCTCTGCGTCGCGAAGGGCGGCCGCGGCGGGCGCGGCAACCAACACTACGCCACGCCCTCCAACCAAGCGCCTCGCGACCACACCGACGGCACGCCCGGCGAAACGCGCACGCTCGTGCTCGAACTCAAGACCGTCGCGGACATTGGCCTCGTCGGCTATCCCAATGCGGGCAAGTCAACCCTGCTCGCCGCGCTCACCAACGCGAAACCCAAAATCGCCCCCTATCCCTTCACCACCATCAACCCCGTCATCGGCACGCTCGTTTTCGACGACCACCTCACCCTGCGCGTCGCCGATATTCCCGGACTCATTGACGGCGCCCACGCCGGCATCGGATTGGGCCACGACTTTCTCCGACACATCGAACGATCCTCCTTCCTGATCTTCGTCCTCGATATGGGCGGAACCGACGGGCGCAATCCTGTGGACGATTTTCGGAAGTTGAAAAAGGAATTAAAACTCTACAGCGAAGAACTCGCCACGCGCCCGCACCTGATCGTCGCGAACAAAATGGACGAGCCTTCCGCGCCGGCGAATTTGAAAGAATTCAGACGCCGCACGCGCGCCAGCCCCCTGCCCATTTCCGCCGCGCTCGGCGAAGGCATTCCCGAACTCATTGAACGCCTCCACGAATGGAAGCGCAGCCCCTCGACATTTGACGATTAGGCCGAGCTGTCGGATATTGCGCTCGTGCGCGCGATTCGAACCAGGGCGGCGTTTTTTCTTCTCCTCATCGCCATGACTTCAACACTCCAGGTTCAAGGGACCGAAACGAACAAGCCCGCCACGGAAGTCGCCACCTTCGCCGGCGGTTGCTTCTGGTGCACCGAAGCTGTGTTCGAACAAATCCCCGGCGTGCTCAAGGTCACCTCCGGCTACACCGGCGGGCATGTGCCGCATCCCACCTATCGGCAGGTGTGCGAGGGCACGACGGGCCATGCCGAGGCCGCACAAATTGAGTTCGATCCTTCGAAGACGAGTTTCACACAGCTCCTCGACGTATTTTGGAGAGCGCACGACCCGACGCAGTTGAACCGCCAGGGCAACGATGTGGGCACGCAATACCGCTCCGCGATTTTCTATCACAGCGAAGAGCAGAAGCGCCTCGCCGAAGAATCGCGCGACGCGCTTCAATCCTCCGGCGAAGCGCTGGGCAAAGTCGTCACGGAAATCGCGCCCGCCGGCCCGTTTTATCCGGCGGAAGATGATCATCAGGAATACTATCGGAACAATCGCGCGCAGCCCTATTGCCAGATCGTCATTCGGCCCAAACTCAAAAAGCTCGGATTGAGGGAATAGAACGCGCGCGATTCCGGTCGTCTGTTCCGCCGGAGTTGTGTACAAGGATAAGCATGAAAGTCGGCATTCTCGGATTGGGCATCATCGGATCAGCCTGGGCGCGCAATCTGCACAGCGATGGCCTTCTCGCCGCGTGCTGGAATCGCAGCCCGAAGCCGGACTTCCCCGAACTGCGCGCCACGCCCGCGGAAGTGGCGCGCGCGGCGGATTTATTGATCATTTGCCTGGCCGATCCGCCCGCCGTTTCCTCCGTGCTCGAACAGTTGCCGCTGACCTCGAAACACCTCGTCGTTCAAACGAGCACAATTGACCCCGGCAGCAGCCGTTCCTTCGCCGCGCGCGTAAAAAGCACCGGCGCGGCCTATCTCGAATCGCCGTTCACCGGCAGCAAGCTCGCGGCCGCCCAGCGCGAAACCGTTTTCTTTCAGGGCGGCGATGTGAAGGATATGGAGCGCGCGGAGCCGGCGCTCTCGCGCATCTCGAAAGTGCGGTTTAATCTCGGCGCCCCCGAACGCGCCGCCGCGATGAAGCTCGCGCAAAATATCCTCGCCGCGAACTACGCCGAGGCGCTCTGCGAAGCGCTCGCGTTTGCGCGGCGATCGGGCGTGACGGATGAAGCATTTTTCGACGCGCTTCGACCCAGCGTGGTCTGGAGCGGCTTCGCGGAACTGAAGGAGCCCAAACTCAAGGCGGGCGATTTCTCAACTCAATTCTCCGTGAAGCACATGTTGAAAGATATGCGCCTTGCGCTCTCCGGCGGCGCCAAACATCTCCCGCTCACTCAAACCGTGGAGCGCTGCCTCGAACGCGCGGCGGAGCATGGCTGGGCGGAGGACGACTTCATCAGCCTGATTCGGAATCTTTAGATCCCCTTTAGCCTCCTCGCGAAATCCACTCCTGCAACAGCCGCCCGCACTTGATGTTGTATTCGGGGCAGTCGGCATAGTGGTCGCATTCGCCGAAGGCGAGGCATTCCGCGCTCGGCGGATGGCTGTCGCGAAACTCCGCAATTTCGAGGCCGGGACAGCGATGTCGCGTTCGCGCCAAATAGTCCACCACGCGGTTCAAGTGCGCGATCGAAGGCGGCTTTCGCAGCAGGCCGATCACGGTGTCCGGCAGCGATGACCTCAGACGGGCGAAATGATCTTCGCCGGAGATCAACAGCGTGCGCGGCGGGCGATGCCCCAGCACCGCCGCCACGCGCGTGGCCACGGCAAAGCCGTCCATGGCCGGCATATCAACGTCGGTGATGAACAAATCCACTTGCGCCGTCAGCGCGGACAACGCCTCGGCGGGATCCGCGAACGTGTAAACCCTGTGCCCCATTCGGGTGAGCAGGTCCGCCGCCACCCGGAGGATGGCGGGATCGTCGTCCACGACGTAGATGTTCATGCTCACGTCGGCCTCACCCGCGATCGTCCCCGTCCACTACCGGATTATTGATCTAAATCTTATCAGAAGCAAGAAAGATAATAAAATTGTGAGAACAGGCCATCCGGCCATTAGAGGCTGGCTCAGAATATCTTTCGGAGGGGACTGCGTCTCTAAGCGCTGTCGAGCATTTTGCGGATCGTCTGAGCCAGCGTCTCCAGCGTGTAGGGCTTTTGCAGGAGTGTTGTGGAAGATTTTTGTTTCAATCGCTCAAGCACGACATCTTCCGCAAAGCCGGAGAGGTAAATAACTTTCAGATTTGCCTGAAGCTGAGTCAACTGATCCACCAGTTCCGGCCCGCCCATGACCGGCATGATGACATCGGTCACCACGAGATGAATCGGCTCCTGGGCGGACTGATAGATTTTCAAAGCCTCTTCGCCGTCGGCGGCTTCGAGGACGCGATAGCCCAACGACTCCAGATTTCGCCGTGTCAGGCGCCGAACGAGGACTTCATCCTCCGTCACCAGAATGGTCTCGCTGCCGCGTGGAAGTTGCTCGGCGGCGCTGAGCGCCTTCGAGTGGTCGAGTATGGCGACGCGCGGAAAATAAACGCGGACTTCCGTGCCGACGCCGACGGTCGAATCCAACTCGATGAAGCCGCGGCACTGTGTGACAATGCCATAGACGGTGGGCAGGCCCAATCCCGACCCCTTGTCGTCGGTCTTGGTCGTAAAGAACGGGTCGAAGGCGTGCTCGATCACATGCTCGGACATTCCAATTCCGGTGTCTTTGACCGCGAGCAACACATACACGCCGGGTTTCGAGCTGACGGGCAAATCGCGGTCGCCATCGGCCAGCGTTTGGACCGCGGTGGAAATGGTGAGCGTGCCGCCGTTGGGCATCGCATCCCGAGCGTTGATCACCAGATTCATCATCACTTGTTCGAGCAAGCCGGCGTCGGCTTTGATTCCGCACTCTTCCTCGCTGTAGCGCGTCACCATGTTGACATCTTCACCAACGAGTCGGCGCAGGAGCCGATCCAAATTCGCGACAACGGGGTTTAGATCGAAGGCGCGCATTTCGATGATTTGCCTGCGCCCCAGGGCCAGCAGTTGTTTCGTCAATTTCGCCGCGCGCTCTCCCGCGCGGATGATTTCTTCCACATCCGCTTTCGCGGTGGGATGGCTCTCCAGTTCGCTTTGAAGAATCTGCGCGAACCCGAGAATCGCCGTGAGGAGGTTGTTAAAATCGTGCGCAATGCCGCCGGCGAGCCGTCCCACGCTCTCCATCTTCTGCGCCTGCCGCAGTTCGGCCTCCATCTGCACGGTGCGCGACACGTCGAGGGAGAGCGCCAGAAAACTCACCACGCGGCCCGATGCGTCGCGCACCGGCGAGATGGTGGTTTCGGTTTCGAACACCGACCCGTCTTTCCGGCGATTCACGATGCGTCCGGCCCACACCCGATCGCTCTGAACGGTTTCCCACATTTGCTTGAAAAAGATCGGGTCGTGATGGCCGCTCTTGAGAATGTTCGGCGTTCGGCCTTCCACTTCTTCCCGCGTATAGCCGGTAATTTTGGTGAAGCCGGGGTTCACGTAGCGCACGACGCCTTGCCGGTCCGTGATCATGATCATCTCGGTGGACTGCTCCACCGCCGCCGCCAACTGCAGGCGCTCAACTTCGGACGCCTTTCGCTCGGCGATGTTGGCGAGGAGCGAGCAATACACCGCCACCACTTCCTGCCGGCCTTCGCTCAGGGGCGTCATCGTGATGGCGTTGTCGTTGAAAAAAACGCCCAACAATCTGCTCGCCGTTTGCACGGGCGTGACGGCGATGTCGCCGACGCGCCCCGTGGCCCGCATTTGATGGCCATCCCATTCCCGGAGGACTTCGTTCGTGATCATCCACCGCTGCTCGACAACGTCTTTGAACCGGAACCGCTCGCGCCATTCCTCATTCAACGTCTGGCGATTGGCGCGCTCATCCGTGGTTTCGCCTTTCATGTTGGTGCCGTAGAGTCCGTGGACCAATCCCTCGTGCTCCAACATAATACCGGCGCGCTCCAAGCCCAGGCGCTCCCGCGCGAGCTCCACCGCCCGGCGATACAACGAATCCAAATCCACGCAGCCGAGAAGTTCGTCCGCGATGTCCACCACGGCGCGGAGCCAGAGCGAGGTGGCGTTCTGCCGGTCCTGTGATTCGCGCTGGTCCGTCACATCGCGCCCATCGGCCTGGATTTCGCTCAACACCCCTCGCTCATCGAACAGCCCCCGGTTGATCCACTCCAGCCATGCGCTGCGGCCGGCTGCGCTCATCACCAGGTGCTCGACCCGCTGCACCGGCGCGGACGGCGCGAGGCTCAGCAACCGCTCCAACGCGCGGTGCCGCTCGCCTTCGGGAAGGAATTGCAGGAAGGATTGCCCAATCAGGCTCTGCTCGGACCGACCCACAAACGCGCAATAGGCCTTGTTCGCAAAGAGAATGCGCCCGTCGGGCGCGAGACGAACGATCAGATCGTTTTGCGATTCGACGAGGGCGCGATATCTCGCCTCGCTATCGCGCAACGCGCGCTCCGCGGCGCGCTGATCCGTCACGTCGCGCCCGACCGATTGCACTTCGATCAATTTGCCGTCCGCATCGAAAATGCCGCGGGTGCTCCACATCGCCGATCGCGCCGATCCATCGGCAAACCGAATGACGGCCTCATTTAACATGATCGGGTTTTGGGGTGTGATGCCTTGAACCTTCTTCATGAACGCGGCGGCTTCATCCGGGGGATAGAGCGGCAGAAAATTCCAACCGACCAATTCTTCTCGCGTGCGCCTCAAGAAGCGGCAGGCGGATTCGTTCACAAACGTGTGGGTGCCGTCCGGCTTCCATCGGGTAACAAATTCCGTCTGGTCTTCAACGATGGCGCGAAAGCGGGCCTCGCTGACCTGCAGGGCGCGCTCGGCCTCGCGGCTCGCGGTCACGTCGCGAACGTGCAGCAACACCGCCGGGCGTCCGTCATAGGTGATCCGGTTGGCGCGAACGTCCGTGTGGATGACGCGCCCGCTCTGCGTGACGCGCCGGCTGCTCACGTGGCGCAGTTCGCCCGAGAGCCACTTGGGAAACTCTTGAACAATCTGGTCGCGGCAATCCGGGGGCACCAATTCCGTCGCGTGTTTGCCCACGAGTTGTTCTCGCGTCATTTCGTGCATCTGGCACGCCGCGGGATTCACATCGAGAACGACGGCGTTCGTGTCTTCGACGAAGATGGCGTCGGGCGAGCGCTCAAATAGAATGCGAAACCGCTGCTCGCTATCAATCAGGTTGCGCGTGCGGGCCGACAACTCGCCTTCGAGATTTCGTTCGCGTCGTCGCAACTCATCTTCCGCTCGCTTCACGCGCACCAGCGCCTTGATCTGCGCCACGAGTTCTTCGGTCTCGAACGGCTTGCAAATGTAGCCGTCGGCGCCGGTTTCCAAACCGGTCACCCGGTCCACCGTGTCCACGAGCACGCCGGACACCATGAGCACGGGGATTCTCGCGGTCTGCGAGCCGCTCTTGAGCCGGCGGCAGGTTTCAAAGCCGTCCATTTCAGGCATGCGCGCATCGAGCAGAATCACATCCGGCGATTCGGACTGCGCCACGCTGATGCCCTCCGCCCCGCTCTGCGCGGTCAGAATTTCCGCCGTCGGAAGGTGGCGCGAAATCATGCGCGACAGCAGGGCGAGGCTATCGGCCAGATCGTCAATGAGTAAAACGCGCGGCCCCATGATGCCCATTATACCCGACTACTGCTTCGTCGCCGAGAAAGAACCGGAAAAAGAACCGGTCACGTTGGTTCCTTGTTCGCTGCCCGTGATGGACCCGACAATCTTCGAGTTGTTGATCACAGAGCCGTTGTAGTAAATCTCGCCGCTCTTGCCTGCGCCATCATCGGCGCTGCCCGTGAGGGTGAAATCGCTCCCGTGCAGCGTGGAAACCAGCGTTTGGCCCTGCCGGATATCCGTGCTGAGCACCTTCCCCTTCGCGTCAATCGTGATGCCAAACGGATGCGATTCGCAACTGGGCGGCTGGCCGGATGCCGTGACGCAGGTCGTGACCGTTCCGGCATACGTGCCCTGCTTGGCGCTCGGATCATCGGGCTTGGGCTCATCGCCGCCTCCGCCGCTATCGCTCTTGGCAATCAGGAACGCGCCGCCGATCACCGCCGCCGCCCCGCCCACAATCAAGCCGAGCGGAATGTGGTCGCTCGACTCCTCCGGCGCGGCGACTTTGTTTGAAGAGCCGGCGCTGACCGCGTCGCCGGGGAGCGGATCGCGAAAGGTCACCACATACCACGGCGTCTCGCGCGTCGCGCCCCAGTTGTCCTGCGCTTCAATATAATACGACATCGTCGCCACGCCGGACAACACGCCGGCGTCAATTGTGCCGATATAGTAATCCAGCCCCGCGGGTTTGAGCGGCACCTTGAACGGCGCGGCGTCTTTTGAAAGGGTGTAGAACAACGTCACGGACGAGACCGCCTTCTGGTCGTCCGTCACCTTCGCCTTCATCGTCAACGCCTGACCCTTGACCGCTTTGGTGACGGGGTCATGCGAAATTTCCGGCGCGGCGTTCGCCTGCGCCGCGACGGCGGGCAGCGGCGCAACGAGCAAGGCCATGATTAGCGCTCCCGAAATCCACTTCACTGGTTTGGATGTTGTCATTGAATTCCTTGTCATTCGCTCCGGAGCGCTTCCGCCGGGACCACCCGGGCCGCCGTCCGTGCTGGCCAATACGAGAAAATAACGCCCAGTACAAAAGAGGCAAGAACAGGAGCAAGGAATGTTGCCGGACCAAACCGCAGCGGCGCGGGCAAAAAGGCCCCCGCCAGCCCCAACAGCGCCGCCGCGATCCCCGTCCCAACCACGGCGGCGCCCAGCGTGATCGCGCACGCCTCCAGCACAAAAAGAATCGCCACATCGCGCGCCCGTGCGCCCAAAGCCCGGCGCAGCCCGATTTCGGCCACCCGGTCGCGAACATTCGCCAGCATGAGGCTCATCAACGTCGTTCCTCCCAACACCAAGCATAACGCCGCTATACTACCGACAGAAAACCCGATCGTCTGCTGAAGTTTTCGAATGCTCCTCAGCAAAGTCTCCGGCGTGATCCAACTGACTTCGGACGCCCCCACGCCCGGCTCACCCAAAATCCCCTTGCAGACCCGCACCAAATGGTCGAGCGATTCTTCCGGCGCCGCCCGCACAAAAATCGCGTCCACCGCCCGCGCCGGACCCGTCAACGAGGGCGTCCACGACGCATAAACCGAGTGCGGCACAAAAACAGAATCGTCGCCCAACTGCACCCGAATATCCTGCGACTCGCCCTCCGACGCGGAAGCGCCTCCATCCACAATTCCCACCACGGTGAACAAAACACCCTGAAGGTTGATAACGCTCCCCAGATTCCAATCGCGCCGATGACTGAGCGCCCGCGTCACCACCGCGTTGCGCTCGCCCAATTCAATATCCCGGCGATCCAAAAAACGCCCCGCGCTAATGCGCCACTGTCGGACCCGCGCAAGCGCTTCGTCCGTCGCCAGCACCGGGAGCAAATCGTCGGAACCCTCCGGCTTGACCTGAAACCGTCTGACTGCCGAAACGTCGCGGCCCGGCAAATTGTTCGCCAGCAAATCGGCATGAAACCCCGCCAGCGGCGGGCCCAGGTCGCGATTCGCCTTGTCCGGCGGCAAGATCGCCACCACTTGCGCGCCCAGCTCCCGCACCATCACGCGAGCCCGCTCGCGCAGCCCGCCCGTCACCGCCATCAAAAATGTCAGCGCCAGAATGCCGATGCTGACGGCGAGAAACGACAAGCCGACCCGACCCGGCTGAGTGCGAATACTCTCCCAAACGTCGCGCAACGTCGAACTCATGCCGCCTCCGTCAACTGCCCATCGAGGCAAACCCAATGCCGCGAACAATAGCGCAACAGTTGCTCGTTGTGCGTCACCAGAAGAATCGTCAGTCCGTCGCGATTCATCGCGCGGAAAAAATCCATCACCACCTCCGCCGACGCGCGGTCGAGATTGCCCGTCGGCTCGTCCGCCACAAGCAGCGAAGGGCGCAACGCCACGGCCCGCGCGATGGCCACACGCTGCATCTCGCCGCCGGAAAGCAGCCGCGCCGTGCGATTCGCCAGCGCGGACAATCCGACCGTCGCCAACGCGGATTCCGCCGCCGCCCGAGCCTCTTCCTGCGAAGCGGACGTGTAGCGAAAACGAAACATCACATTTTCCAGCGCCGAACGGTGCGGCAACAAATGGAACTGCTGAAAGACCATGCCGATATGCCGCTTCCGCACGTCGCACGCATCATCCGCTTCCAGCGATGTTGTTTCGCGACCCTCCAACCACACCTGCCCGGACGTCGGACGGTCAAGCAACGCCGCCAGATTCAGCAGCGTGGATTTTCCTGAGCCGGAAGGTCCGGTCACCGCAATAAACTCGCCGCGCTCAATCTCGATACTCACGCCCTTCAACACATCCACGCGGCCCGCCGAGGTAAAAAAACTCTTGGTCACATTCTTCATTTCCAGCACGGGCGACGAACGGCTCATTCTTCCTCCACGCGATCGCCCGCCCGGAGTCCATCGAGCACGAGAAAACGCTGCTCGTTTCCAATCCCCAACTTCACCGGCGTCTTCGAGCGTTTGCCGTGCCTCGCCAGCATCACATACGGATCGCCGCCCTCCCAACGCACTGCCGCCCGCGGCACGACCAGCGCGTCGGATTCATCGAGCACAAGGATTTTGCACAACACCGACATGCCCGACCTCAACGCCTCGCCCGGATTGCGCAGCGCAACGATCACGTGAAAATAGCGCTGCCAGCTCGGGCGGTCCGCCCGACTCTGCGCCATCGAAGCGATATTTTCCACCGTGCCCTCGAACCGGCGATCCGGAAACGCGCGCGGATAAACCGTCACCGCCTGCCCAAGCTGCACGCGCGACAGTTCCGACTCCGGCACTTCAAGGTGCACCACAAGATTGCTCATGTCGGGCAACGCCATGAACGGCTGATTTTTGAACAGCGTGTCGCCCACCCGAGCCGTGCGATATTCGCCGCCGACCGCCACCGGTTTGTAAACCACCACGCCGCCGGCAGGCGCATAAATCGTGCAGTTCGAAATCTGCCGCTGCGCCGCGGCCAGTTCCTGCTCCGCCGAACGCAGCGCCGTTTGCGCCCGTTCGATGGCCGCGGGGTGCAAAAATTCGCGCGTCAACTTGAGCTGCTCCTGAAGATTCTCCGCCTGCGCCTTCATCGAATCCACCTTCTGCTTCTGCTGTTCCACTTCAGCTTCGGCGACCAGTTTTTCGGCGAGGAGCTCCCGGCTGTCTTTCAAGAATTTTTCTTCAGCGGCGTAATCCGCCTCCGCCTTCAACACGCGCATTTCCAAATCCCGCGCCTCAAGCGGCAGTTTCGCGTTCGTCAAGCTGTCGAGGTCCGACAACGCCGTTCGATAGTCGCGCTCCAGCCGCAACGCCTCGCGATCGAATTGCGACGAGTCGAACCGCACCAGCACATCGCCCTCCTGAACCGTGGCGCCCTCCGGAGCCAGCTCGATCACCGTGGCTGAACCGCCCATCTTCGGCATAATGTTTCTAACCGTGCGCGATTCAATGTAGCCGTCATACGCCGCCCACACCTGCATCGGTTCGCGGCGAACCTCCACGGTCCCCTCCGCCGCGCCGCCCCGCCGCATCGCCCACCCGACCCCGAGCGCCAACGCCACCAACACCACAACCGTCAGGGCGATTCGCTTCACGGCGAAACCTCCGCGCTCCGCCTCGCGGCCACCTCGCGCGAAGCGGCGTCGGGTTTCAAATCGGCGGGCGCTTCGACCAACGTGCCGAGCGTCTGGAGCACGCGATACGCCGCAATCGTGCTGTCCGCCCGCGCGCGCAGCAGGTCGCCCTCCGCCTGCAACAACTCCGCCTCCGCATCTGTCGCAGTGAAGTTGTCGCTGCGTCCGATCTCGAACAGACGGCGCGCCAAACGCGCGCGATCCTTCGCCAGCTCGTGGTTCCGCGCGGCGAACTCGATCTGCTTCACCGCCCGCTGATAGGCAAGCAACGCCTGTTGAACCTGTCGCCGAATACTGCTGACGAGCGAGGCGAGTTGGTTCTCCGCGCCCGCCGCATCGAGTTGCGCCTTCGCGGCCGCCGCCTGATCGCTGCGCTGCGGAAAATCCGCGTCGCCAGCCAATCCCACATACCACGTTTCATCGTTGAGCCGATAGGCGCCCGCAACCGAATCGCCGCGCCCGCTCTTTTCATAGCGCGTCACCAGATCGAGCGTCGGCCACAAGTTGCGTCGCGCAATCCGAATGCCCCGCCGCGCGTCCCGCACCGTTTGCAGCGCATCGGCATAGTCGAGACGATTGGAAAAGGCGACGCGCTCCGCCTCGCCCGCGGCGAGCGGGTCCAGTTCGAGCGCCGGCCCGGAAATCGCCACATAGTCCGTGTCGGATTCCACACCCAGCAGATCCGCCAGGTCCGCCCGCGCGGACTGCAACCGCTCGCGTGTGGTGTTCAGCGTCAGCTCCGCCCGCCCGCGCTGAAACTCGGTGCGCAAAGAATCCACCCGCGTCGCGCGACCCTGCGCCTCTCGCGCGCGCGTCAATCGCGACAACTGGTCGTAGCGCGCAAGCGATTGCTCATCCGAAACCACCTGCGACTGAAGCCGCGCAAGCTCCTGATGCTGCTCGACAACGCGCACAATCAAATTCGCGCGCTCGTCTTCCAGTCGCCGCCGCGCGGAAACCAACGACGACTCCGCCCGCCGGATGCCCTCTTCGTTCAAGAGACGCCCCGCGCCCCGAAACAACGGCTGACGCGCCTCCACCCGCACCACCCCCTCGCGCGGCTCGACCGCGCGATCGCCGAAATCCGCCAGCGAAGTCCCGGCAGAAAATTGCGTGCCCATCGTGGACTTCTTTCGTATGTCGAACCCCACGCTCGAACTGCCGCCATCTTCCGTCACACCCGCGCTGCCGTTCGGCGAGATCGTCCACGCAAACTCGTCCCACGCGCTGCCCAACGACACGCCGCTGCTCTCCAGCGCAAGCCGCAAAGTCTGAAGGCCGCGATTGCGCGCCAGGGCGACCCGAATCGCCTCATCCAGGGATAAATCCTGCGCGGAATTCGCGGCGGTCGCGGCGAAGGCAAGGCCCAGCGCCCACCAGCGTTTTGCGACAAAGTTCATGCGGGCTGACTCTATTTCGGCAGCCGCTACAAGTCGAGCAGTAGCGAGGATGGGCAAATAAAAGCGCGGGCGTCGCTTCTACAAAAGCGAAGCCCGCGCGGAAGACCAACCAAAATCAGTCGGCGAGAAGCTGGGCAACTTTGGCCTCAAGCGCGGGGCCGCGCAAATCCATCGCCGCAACCTTGCCGTCCTTGCCGATCAGGAACGTCGCCGGAATGCTGTTGACGCCGAACTTCTTCGCCATCTCGTTCTCCCACTTGTTCCCGTCAAAATATTGGGGCCAGTCGGCGCCCTTTTCCTTGATGTAATTCTCCAACTTCGATTTGTCCTCATCGAGGGAAATGCCGACAATTTCAAACCCGTTCGTGTGATGCTTGTCATAGGTCGCCTTCACGTTCGGGAACTCGAACTTGCACGGCCCGCACCACGTGGCCCAGAAATCCACCAGCACCACCTTGCCCTTCATGTCCGCAAGATTCACCTTTCGCCCATCCATCGCCTCGAACGAAAGATCGAACGCATCTCCAACGCCGGGCCGATCGAGTTGACCCGCAAGATTGTCCAGATGCCCGCCGATCCGGTCCGCCATGGCGTGCGCGTTGAAATCCTTGCGAACACGCTCGATGAACGCCCGCGCCTCCGCCTTCTGCCCCGCCTCGGCGCGCAGATCAACAATGCCCGGCACAATCACGCCGAACAACATGCTCAAATCCGGATCGTCCGCCTTCGACAGCCGGTCATACTGCTTCTCGAGCAGCGGCAGCGCGTCCGCCCGCGAATCGCCTTCGAGCATAAGCCCGATCAGCGCATCCGTCGCATCCGAAACATCCTCCGCGTTCGGATGCTCTTCAATGTACGTGTTCAACGCGGCGATCTGCGACTTCTGCTGGTCGGCTTGCAATGCGCTGAGCGAATCGTAGGCAAACCCTCGAACGCAAACCGACAGAACCAACATGGAAACAACCACGGCAATTTTCATGATCCCACTCTCCTTATTGTCCCTTGGACGCTACGAACTCGTATACTGCTCAATTGGTGGACAAGAACAAAAGAGATTTTTGTCGCCGTGCGTGTTGTCCACCCGCCCCACCATCGGCCAAAATTTCCGCGCTCGCAGCGAGGGAACGGGATAGGCCGCCTGCTCGCGCGTGTAGGGATGCGACCACGAACTGCCCGCAATTTCCTCCGCCGTGTGCGGTGCATTCTTCAACACATTGTCCGCCCGATCCGCGCGACCTTCGGCAATCGCCCGGATTTCCTCGCGAATCGCAATCATCGCCTCGCAAAACCGGTCCAGTTCCGCCTTCGGCTCGCTTTCGGTCGGCTCAATCATCATCGTCCCCGGCACCGGCCACGACACCGTCGGCGCGTGAAACCCATAATCCATCAACCGCTTCGCCACGTCCGACTCATCAACCCCGCTGGCCTCCTTCAACGCATGCAGATCGAAAATCAACTCGTGCGCCACCCGCCCCTTCGACCCGACATAATGCACGTCATAGTGCGACTCCAACCGCGCCTTGACATAGTTCGCGTTCAGAATCGCGAACTTTGTGGCCTCCGTCAGCCCGTCCCCGCCAAGCATCCGAATGTATCCATACGAAATCAGCAAAATACTCGCGCTGCCGAAGGGCGCCGCCGCGACCGCCGATATCCCCCTTTTTCCGCCCGTCGCCACCAACGGATGACCCGGCAAATACGGCGCCAAATGTTTCGCCACGCCAATCGGACCCATCCCCGGCCCGCCCCCTCCGTGCGGAATCGCAAACGTCTTGTGCAAATTCAAATGGCACACGTCCGCGCCTATGAAACCCGGCGAGGTCAACCCCACCTTCGCATTCATGTTCGCCCCATCCATATAAACCTGACCGCCGCACCGGTGAATCACCGCGCAAACCTCGCGAACATTGTCTTCAAAAACGCCATACGTCGAAGGATACGTCAACATCAACGCCGACAATCGCTCCTTGTGGCGCTCCGCTTTGGCCTTCAAATCGGCAAAATCAATCTTCCCATCCGCATCGCACGCCACGACCACAACGCTCAGTCCCGCCATCACAGCCGACGCCGGATTCGTCCCATGCGCCGAGGCCGGAATCAGCGCCACGTCGCGCTCCCCCTCCCCGCGATCCTTCTGATATGCCCGAATCACCATCAAACCCGTGTATTCCCCCTGCGACCCCGCGTTCGGCTGCAACGAAACCGAGTGAAACCCAGTTACCTCCGCCAAAGCAGCAGACAATTCTTTTAGGATTTGAGCATATCCCTTAACCTGATCCTGTGGAGCAAATGGATGAATCGCAGAAAACTCCGGCCACGTCACCGGCATCATTTCTGCCGCCGCGTTCAACTTCATCGTGCATGACCCGAGCGGTATCATCGCCGTGTCCAATCCCAAGTCTTTCACCTCTAACGACTTGATATACCGCATCATCGCGGTCTCAGACCGATATTGATGAAATACCGGATGCGTCATGAATTTCGTATTTCGTGCCAAACTGTCGTGAAAATTGTGCTCTTCAAATTTCAGGACTTTCGCCGGCTTCTCCTTGCCGATGGCCACCGCCAAAACTTCGACAATTTGCTCTATGTCAGTTTGTTGCAAAGATTCACCAACAGATATTCCAAAGCGGTCGCCTTCTTCCTCGCGGAAATTGAATCCCCTCTTTCTTGCCTCGGTATGAACACGTTTTGCCACGCCCGCTGGACACTCAAATGTCAGCGTGTCAAAGAAATACGGATTATTCTGCACATATCCTAAAAGCTTGGCGGCGTATTCGACGGCGCGTGTGTGCAAATGGATCCGCATGGCGATGTCGCGCAGTCCTTCGGGGCCGTGATAGATGCCGTAGAATCCGGCGATGTTCGCCAGGAGCGCCTGGGCCGTGCAGATGTTCGACTTCGCTCTCTCGCGCCGGATATGCTGTTCCCGCGTCTGAAGCGCCATTCGCAGCGCCCTCTTCCCGTGCCGGTCAACGGACACGCCGATAACGCGGCCAGGCATTTCCCTCAAGTTCGCATCGCGCGTCGCAAAAAAAGCCGCGTGCGGGCCGCCAAATCCCATCCCCACGCCAAATCGCTGGGCGCTCCCGAACGCCACATCCGCCCCAATTTCGCCCGGCGTGGAAATCATCGTCAACGCCAGCAGGTCCGTCGCCACCGCAACGAGAACGCCCGCCTCATGCGCGCGCCGGACAAAATTTGAAAGATCGCAAACGCTCCCGTCCGCGTCCGGATTTTGCACCAGCGCGCCGAACACCGTCTCATCAAACTCCAGCGTGCGGAATTGCCCCACCCTCAACTTCAAACCCAACGGCTCCGCGCGCGAGGTCAGCACCGCCAGCGTTTGGGGAAAACACCGATCCGAAACCAGAAAAACATTCGCCGCCGCCGCCCGCCGGTGCGCCCGCCCGTGCAAGCGATGAAGCATCACCATCGCCTCCGCCGCCGCGGTCGCCTCGTCCAGCAACGAAGCGTTCGCCACATCCATGCCCGTCAAATCGGCGACCATGGTCTGAAAATTCAACAACGCCTCCAACCGCCCCTGCGAAATCTCCGCCTGATACGGCGTATACGGCGTGTACCAACTCGGATTCTCCAACACGCACCGCTGAATCACGGCGGGCGTCACCGTGTCGTAATACCCCAGTCCGATGCACGACTTCATCGCCTTGTTCTTCGCCGCGACCCTCCGCAGCCGCGCCAGATATGCACCCTCCCCCTCGCCCGCCGGCAAATCCAGCGGCGTCTTCTGGCAAATTTCAGACGGAACAGTCTGGTCAATCAGTTCATCCAACGATGACACGCCCACCGCCGCCAGCATCTCCGGAAGATCGCGGTCGTCAGGCCCGATATGGCGATTCAAAAATTCATTCATTTGAAAGGGCCTCCATGATAGGCCGCCCACGCGCAAAAGCAATTTCCGATCGCGCGCGAAGCTCCACCAAAAGAAAACAGCCCGATGCGACAAAGCATCGGGCTGTTACAGAACTCAATTTTTCCGGAGCAACGCCTACTTCGCCGCCGCGTAAAGCTCCTCGACCTTCTTCCAGTTCACCACATTCCACCACGCGGCAATATAGTCGCCGCGGCGGTTCTGGTACTTCAGATAATACGCGTGCTCCCAGACATCCAAACCCAAAATCGGCGTGCCAACAACCTCCGCCACGCCCTTCATGATCGGATTGTCCTGATTCGGCGTGCTCGTCACCTGCAACTTCTTCTCCCCATTCACAATCACCCACGCCCAGCCCGACCCGAAACGGCCCAGCCCCGCCTTGCCAAACTGCTCCTTCAAAGCATCAACACTCCCAAACGTCGCGTTGATATCCTCCGCAAGCTTGCCACCCGGCTGCCCGCCGCCCGGCCCCATAATCTGCCAGAACAACGAATGATTCACATGCCCGCCGCCATTATTCCGCACCGCCGTGCGGATATCCGCAGAAATCGCACTCAAATCCCGGATCAAATCCTCCGCAGATTTCCCCTGCAACTCCGGATGCTTCTCAATCGCGGCATTCAAATTCGTGACATACGCCCCGTGATGCTTCCCGCGGTGAATCTGCATCGTCAACGCATCAATCGTCGGCTCCAACGCATTCTCAGCATACGGCAAATTCGGAACAGTGAACGACATAACTCAATCCTCCATATTCAATCGTTTCGCTCAATATATGGCCTCTCGCCCAATTGTCCAGCAGACGCCCTCATTTTCGCGGCGCCCCCCCCTCCTCGCGGGGAGGGCGGGGGAGCTCATTTGCCACGCAACAGGTCCAGCGGACTCCGCGCCGGATTCCGCAGCTCCTTCACCACATGCGTATAAATCATCGTCGTCTCCACGCTGCTGTGCCCCAGATATTCCTGAATCTGGCGGATGTCCACCCCGTTCAACAGCAAATGCGTCGCAAAACTATGCCGCAACGTATGCACCGAAACCGGCTTGTGCAATTTCGCCCGACGCGCCGCCTCCCGCACCGCCCGTTGCAACGACGCATCCCCCACATGATGACGCCGCACCACCCCCGCCCTCGGATCCGTGGATAACGTCCGGCTCGGGAAAACCCAGAACCAACCCAACTCCCGCGACGCCCTCGGATACTTCCGCTCCAACGCATCCGGCATCGAAACACCCGCAACCCCCGCCTTCCGGTCATCCTCAAACAACCCGCGCACGCGCTCCAAATGCGCCCGCAACGAATCCTTCACCGACTCCGCCATCAACGTCGTCCGGTCCTTATCCCCCTTCCCCGACCGCACAAACACGAGGCTATTATCAAAATCCAAATCCTTCACCCGCAACCGGCAGCACTCCGACACCCGCAAGCCCCCGCCATAAATAACCTCCGCCATCAACCGGATCGTCCCCGACAATTCCTCCAACAACGCCACCGTCTCCGGCACACTCAACACCACCGGCAACCGATCCCCCCGCTTCGCCCGCACCCCCGCCGCCATCTCCTCCAAATCAATCCCCAACACCTCCCGCCCCAAAAACAACAACGCGCTAAACGCCTGATTCTGCGTCGCCCCCGACACACGCCGATTCATCGCCAGATGCGCCAGAAAATTCCGCACCTCCCCTTCACCCACCCGCACACCATCCCCCGCCCGCCCCTCACGCGCAAAATCGAAAAACCGCCCGCACCACTCCAAATAAGTCTTCTCCGTCCGATACGAATAATGCTTCAACCTCAACCGCTCCCGCATCTGCCCCAACGCCGCCACCGGATTCACCAACCCCGCCGCATTCCGCACCTCCACCAACCCCTCCTGCGAAGCCCAATCCTTCACCCCCAGAAAATTGAAAAAATAAACTCGCAGCGCCTGCTCCGCCTGGCGCGCCTGCCAATCCTGAACCTGCCCGCTCTTCTCCAACCCCTCCACAAAACTCCGCACCCGGTCCTGCAACGACATCCCCACCCGCGGCCGATCCGCGTTAAAAAACCGCCTCACCCACGCCACCAAAAACGGCGCATTCTTTTCAGGCACAATCCGCTCGCGCAGCAAAAACTCGCCCAACCTCCCCATCTGCCCCTCCAACTCTGTATTCATATACGACAAATACAAACATTCCCAATTCATAGTCAATATCAGATATTAACTACATTTCCAATCAATCCCAACGCTCCTCACAAAAACTCAAAAAATAGTCTTCAATAAGTCTTTACATCCTCCTGCCTCACCCAGCACACTAACCACACTGAAGGCATGAGTGTACGCAAAGTCGAGTCATCCCCAAATTCGCCCCCGCCGCAACCACACATGCCCCCAGAGAATGTT